>ULRH01041282.1_pt1 | contig 43777 bp, 25 predicted proteins | sample 1955271 | NCBI WGS metagenome assembly ULRH01 (sample SAMEA4835677, study PRJEB28245) | human gut metagenome | biome: gut microbiome; material: fecal sample | place: Denmark | collected 2008 | reverse complement strand
ATTGATGCAAAGGTAAGAAGTATTATCGAAATATTTCTTTAATTGAAAGTCTTTTCTTCCATGGGGAGGGAGGTTTTTAGGAATAATTTTAGTTACCTACCCTCTTCATCCGTTCTATCAGTTCGTCACCCAGCGCGCTCTTCACCTCGATGTGCTTCAACACGGCGGTGACAAACGGATTGCTCTCGAAGTCGCCGCGCACCTGCTCGAAATCCATTTCCTTCTCCAGTCGTGAGCCGTCGGCACCGAAACCCGTCATGGAAGCCAGAGAGAATTCCTTCTTGGCGTCTTCATAGACCATGCGGTCAAGGCCGATGACCGCTTCTTTCCATTTCTCCACGATGTGGATGATGTCTGCCGAAGTCATCTCTTCGGGCTTCACCCCGTAGAACTCCTCCAATTGTTCGTAAGCCCACGTCCATTCGTAGGTATAGTAATTGCGATGCATCCGTTCGAACTCCGCATTGATTTCCTTCAGTCTATTCACCGTTCCGTTTTCAATATTGGCTATCAACATATCCACCTCGCTCTTCGGTGCTATCAGACCCGAGATGTCCACCCATTCGCCACTGCCGATGGACGTATCGGGACGAAGGCGGACACGGATTTCGTCGTCGTTGCGGAAATCGATGCCCTCGAGGCGCTTGATGACGGAATTACCCAAGAACTTGTGAATCGCGATTTCGTAGAACCTGATACCGTTCACCAACGACGAATTGCGTATCTTGGCGCTGTGGAAAGAGTAGATGTCGGACAGCTCGCCGCTGGCCTGACACAGGTTGAGCAGTGTATCGCGTCCCTTGAACATCTTCTGCACGGTATAAGGGCTGAGCAGGTTGTAGTTGATGAAATCCAGCTTGTTAGGATCCTTGCGTCCATCGCGCTTGGGCCATTTCTGGGCGTCGCGTATAGTTCCCACGCTGCGCAAGTTGACACCCGGCACCAGATAAGTGGTGTTGTTCTGCTCTATCAGATAAGAGAACGGCAAATTCGACGTATCAGAATGGTTGACATGACGCCCCATAACGAGCGAAAAAGCTCCTACACGAGCCGGCCAAAGGATGTAGGAATCGGATGTAGTCTTAGCACCGCGCTCCAATGTACCCTGATGGATGGGACCAAGCTTATACATGTGGTTGCTCTGGTTGGAACCCGAACCGGCGTTCATGAACGAGAACATACCCGCAATGAGCAGCGTACTCTTGTGGTGCGTCACGGTGAAAGGACCGGCAAAGATGGCACATGCTTCGCCGTTCTCTCCCTGGCAGTTACTGAAGAACAGGGAATCCGAAGCCGAATAATTATGTCCCAGCTTGCAGGCCTGCCCCACGAAGCAGCGCGTCAGCATGGCACCATCGTCCACATGTGAACCGCTGGAAAGAATAAAGTCATCGCAAATGATCCCGTCGCCTATCTGTACGGGTGCCGACTCGTTGCTATTAATGCTTCCGTTGGACAGCCTGCAAGCACCCGAAATACGGGCATGGTCACCAATACGGACGTTCCTCACCGAACCTGTATTCATAAGAGTCACATGGCAGCCGATGGTTCCTACCGACGAAGCATGTTTGCCGGCATAATAATCGGCAATCTCTTTCAGACGGGCAGTTAGTTCGGGCCGGTGACGGTAGAGTGCCATGATGTAAGCCAAGTGAGCCGACAACTTGTCATTGATAACCACCTCACGACCACCCGTCTCATTCAGTACAGACACCTCCACCCCATTACCAAACTTCGATACCCCGTCCACCAACAGGATATCCACATTTTCGATAAACGTATCGTGCCCGATTTCGTAATTGGCAATATAATTTTGGATATTCTCGATACAGCAGTTATCTCCTACCGTCACGTTGTGCAACGTCACGTGTCGTAGGCCGGAATGCTTGCAGATACCTCCCGGCAGCATAAACTCCGTCTGAAAAACACCCAATTTAACTTCCCCTGAAAAACGCGCGTGGTGTACAAACTCCGTTGAAAAGTTTTCTGATACACGAATCTTCTCCCAGTCATCTGCCAGACACGACTGGTTCTTCAACCGAAGAATTTCATCCTCGGTCAGGTTTCTGTAAATTTCCATGTTACTATTGTTTAGTTCCTTGTATAAACGCATGAAACGCAGGCGGACAGGCCGACAAACAGCCATATCCACCCACGTTTCATAGAGATTCTTATCTGCAAATCCTCCGAAGAGGTCTTATTATATACTATTTTTATAATTCCCCGTTCTCGTCGTAAGTTTGATAGAGAAAGTCATTATACGGGTATTTCTGCACATGCAATTCCTTCACACGCTGATAAACCATTGTTTTCATTTCCTCGATGTTAGTCTTCTCACGAGCCGAAATGAACATGCAGTTATCCTCCAGTTTCGCCATCCACGTCTTCATCAGCTCTTCCAGCGATAGGTTTTCCTTGGTGCGCGGAGTCAGGTCGTCTTCATCCTTCTTCACATACGTATAGGCATCTATTTTATTAAATACCAAAATCATAGGTTTACCTGCTGCTCCAATGTCGGCCAAAGTCTTGTTCACCACCTCAATCTGTTCCTCGAAGTCGGGATGCGAGATATCCACAATGTGCAACAACAGGTCGGCTTCACGCACCTCGTCCAGCGTCGACTTGAAAGAATCCACCAGATCAGTAGGCAATTTGCGGATGAACCCTACCGTATCGCTGAGCAGGAAAGGCAGGTTGTCGATAATCACCTTACGCACCGTTGTGTCGAGCGTGGCAAACAACTTGTTCTCAGCAAACACCTCACTCTTGGCCAACAGATTCATCAGCGTAGACTTACCCACGTTAGTATACCCTACCAAAGCCACACGGATCAGACGTCCGCGATTCTTACGTTGTGTAGCCTTCTGCTTGTCAATTTCAGCCAGACGTTCTTTCAGTAACGACATGCGGTTCAAGATGATACGTCGGTCCATTTCGAGCTGGGTTTCACCCGGACCACGAAGACCTACCGAACCCTTACCACCGCCAGCACCGGAACCACCACCCTGGCGTTCCAAGTGCGTCCAAAGTCGTTGCAGACGCGGTAACATATATTTGTATTGCGCCAGCTCCACCTGCGTCTTAGCATTAGCCGTCTGTGCACGCATAGCGAAGATGTCGAGGATAAGCGAAGTACGGTCCAGTATCTTCACTTTCAGTTCCGCTTCGATATTACGAATTTGTTTAGCAGAAAGCTCATCATCGAAGATAACCATACCTATTTCCCGTTCCGCTTCCTCTTCGTCCTTTATATATTGTTTGATTTCGTCCAGCTTCCCTTTTCCGACATACGTCACCGAGTTAGCCTGATCCAATTTCTGCGTAAATCGTTTCACTACTTCCGCCCCAGCTGTCTCAGCCAAGAAAGCCAGTTCGTCCAGATACTCATTCGTCTTCCGCTCATCCTGCGTTTTCGTAATAAGTCCCACCAGCACCGCAGTCTCTACCTGCGCTTCGGAAATTACAAATTCTTTCATTGCCATTGTTCGTTTCTTATAGATGAATAACGGTGACAAAGATACTGATTTATGAGAAAAAGCGAGCTCTACAAACTAGAAAGATATAAGAATAAGATATAAAAAAGGAGCTGTGCCCCATTCGGACACAGCTCCCAACCAATCTAAATCTATTTGTTCTTAAAAGATTCAGAACTTTACAGCCTCACCCTTAAATTCAGGTGTACCATCAGTACATTTGATAATTGGTAAGGAAGATTTGGTCTGCGATAAAGGAGCCATAAATTCCTTAACATAACTCTGGAAAGAAAGACTCAAGGAAGTCTCGGTTGAACGTGTCACGACACGTTGTCCTCCTGTCTCAGGTACATAGCGCTGCCAATTCAAGCTATACATCAACTGCGGAGACAATCCTTGTTCTGTAGCTATGATAATCATAAAGTCGGTCCAATCCCCTTCGTTTTCAGGAGCATTGAAGAATGAGAGCTCACCATATTCATTGGCTTCGCCCCATAAAGTTTCTTTCTGAGTCACATATCCAGTGGACGAATTACTTGGCAGGGCCAATATAGACATGCCTTCCAAGTCAGGCAATTGCTGAGGTGCCAAAATTACATTACCGGTTTCGGGTTCATAAACCAACTTAATCTCATCATTGTAAGTTTGTGTAAAAGGAGCCAAACCTGAAACGCCCAACACACCGTTACCCTTGTCTGTGATAGTAGCTAACATTGTTACAGGTGCTGTAACAGGCTTATTATTCTCGTCTACTCCATATTGAATACCGGAAACAATCCAATCTCCTACATAATAGGATACAGGAATCGATTCGCCGACCGCATATCGGAAACTGATAGAATATACCTCTTTCGCCGTAGCTTCCGTTTCAGAAGAACTCATACCATAAGACACTGCAACAATTGAATGCAATCCTGTTGTAGCACACGCCAACTCAACCTCGCTGTCAGAACGGATTGTAGTCGAAGGAATCTCACCATTCAGAATCTTGGTTACATCATCGTTTGACGGATATCCTTTAATAATAGCTATCTGTGCGCTTTCTACATCAGCTCCCAACTCTACATTAGCAATTGCATAATTTCTACCATAAGTGTCTGTACGTTTACCTTCATAAGACATGTTCACAGAGAAATCCTTAATACCAATCTCGGGATCTACAGACAATGCAAAAGCCTCATTCGAGTTAGCATAATACAAAGATATATTTCCACCATCCTGAAGGCCACCCAAAAGGCTACGATAGGGGAAAGTGATAATACCATCTATCAATGTACCACAAGTTCCAGCAGCTTTTTCTGCTTCCAGGCTACTTCCATTAGAAATATTGTAACCAGCCATACTTGCAGTATAAATCATACCCTCAGAGGAATTCAACGCCAAACCTGAAGGCTGTACATCCGGCATATAAACACCATTCGGGTCTCTTGCATCAATCGTCAAATAATAGTCTTTAGAACTATCATAAGTTTGCGCAGAAGCATACGGATGGTTCTTATAAGGATTCAGAATACGATATAAGCCCGGAGTTACTGAATTCTCATACAACTCTACATTATATACAGTCGGTGCCAATCCATAAAGAGAGTTTACTATGTCATCACGGAAATTTACCTCACCGATCAAATTATAGGGTGCAGGAATACCTGCCTTAAAAGAATATGTATTCGACGAATACGGATTGTCTACACCTTCAGTAGTAATAGTCAATGTCAAAGGCTTATAAACATCCAACTCGAACTTTGACGGATCGTAGCTGATAGTGATATCAGCAGTTGTAGCGTCAGCAGCAAAAGTTGCCGTAGCCGGTACGGTAAACAAAGCGTCTTCGTCACCCGACTTAGCCAAATCAATCGTAAGTTCTGAGCCAGCGGCCATACGACTTACCTGTACGGTAAAGCTTGTAGCATCCGAGGTCAAATCAATCTGACTAGCCAAATTGGTCGGGAAATAAGGCTGACTGGCAGTTTGCAATTCGGCACCCGTATATTCCACCTCGTCTGTGCAGGCTGCACCTCCCAACAGGAGGCACACTGCAGCAAATGTTCCAAATAATTTATTTATCGATTTCATAAAATTTTTCCTTTAATTAATTCGTATTGTCCTATCAATTACCTGCCCATGGAGTATACAGCTCATCTGCAACTTCGGGATTCTCAAATCCGATAAGAGCAGCATTGTTATTTTTCTCTGTCTGTACAATACAGAATGACATCCAAGCCGGGCGTGTCGTGGTATTATAACGGGCATCATCCTGATAATTAGTACCAGAATATCCACGAGTCACAGGCATATTCAGACGCTTGATATCGAAGAAAGTCAAACCTTCGCCCCACAATTCAATACGCTTCTGGAAGATAATTTCTTCAATAATCTCATCAGCACTTGCAGCCGTCATCTTATATTGTTCATCACGATTATTCAACATGAAGTTTGTCAGCAAGGACTTACCTTCTTCAGCATTCGAATGAGCGGCAGCTTCAGCTTCAATAAAGTACATTTCCTCTACACGCATCAAAGGATAAGCAGTTGCAGCACCTGTAGTATAGTCATCGCAGTTACCCTCGGCCGGACGGAATTTTACCGAAGCATAATCAGCCAAACGGTCGCCAAAATTACCGAATGCAGCAGAAGTCAGATACTCTGTCTGACCATCAAGCATACTGCCTTCAGGAGCCTTCCACATCTTCTTACGGAAGTCCGTATTGCTCAGACGATCGTACATGCTCTTGCTAATCATCAAGAAAGGTTCCTGACCTGAATAACCAAAAGAGGTTTCGTTGGACATCCAGGAAGCCCAGTTCAAAATACCGGTCTGAACCACATCGTCTTCAGATACCATCTGGGAACCCCACATCCAGCAAGAAAGATCGTTGAAACCTTTGGTGGTACTCAAGCACTGTTCTTCTGTCATAGGTGTCACCCTCGTAGCATTGATAGCCTTACGGGCATATTCTTTAGCTTTCGGATAATCTTCCAACCACATGTACAGACGGGCTTTCAAACCGTATACAACATCCAAATGAGGAAGTGTTTTTGAGCTTTCTTCCAGTTTCCCGATATTCTGCTCTGCAAAATCCAAATCACCCAAAATGAATTCAGCCATCACTTCACGGCTTACACGAGGATTATTTCTGGCTTCTTCTTCTGTAATGGTCTCTTTAACAATAGGTACAGTAAGTCCAGTCACATCATTGCCTGCATCATTGACACCTGAAGGTATCTTATCGCTGGGCAAGAACTCGAACATACGGGCCAAATCCATATAGAAGAATGCACGATAAGCATGTGCGGCAGCCAAATAGCCCAACTGTGCTGACGAAGCAGTCTCTGCATCAATAGCTGCAATCAATTTATTGGTTGTCAAAACAGCCTGCCAATAATAGTTCCAAATGAATTGAGGATATACATAGCTTTCACCTTGCGCTTCAGCAACCTCCCAATTGGTATACCAGTTGTAGCCGGAGCTGATTACAGGCATATCACCAGTCATCACGTCACGTACGTGCATAATAGAACCATATCCCCAGTCCCAATGGTAACTGGAGCTGACTACTCCTACTACATTCAAACTGGCTGGCATCGCCCAAAGCATGGCTGCAGCAGCCATATCCGAAGAAGTTACTTGATCTTCTGTCGCTACACTAGTCGGAATCGTTTCTTCAATACATCCCGTAGTCAGGCCCAGGGATGAGAAGAGACAAACTCCCGCTATTAATTTAGATATATTTGTTTTCATATTGTTTGTAATCAATAAATTAGAATGTTAATGTGATACCTCCCGAGATTGTACGCATCGGTGCATAATATGCATTGGTTACAGAACCAGTAATGCTCTGACGAGGATCAAGTCCTTGTCTCTTAGACCATATCCATACATTATCAGCCGTCACATAAACACGTACCTTCTCTATTTGTACGTTTCTTGTCAAATTAGCGGGCAACGTATAACCAAAATTAATATTCTGCAAACTCAAATAAGATGCACTTGTCAAGAAGCGATCTGAAGTTGCAGCTGTATAATTGTCGCCAAATTGGAAACGAGGAATATTTGAGTTCTTATTTTCTGGAGTCCAAGCATTCAGCAAATCTGCATGGAAATTAGAGCCCTTAGAACTTGTAGTAGGACTACTCATCATGCTCGCATAGTCACCATCATAAATCTGTCCACCAATCTGATAAGTAAAGTCTGCTGATAAATCAAAACCCTTATAACTAAAAGAAGTATTAAAACCACCATACAAGTCAGGCAGGGCTGTTCCGCACAAATAATAATCTGCATCATCATACTTGGCAGTTTTTTCAGTACCTACCACATTTCCTGCCTCATCAGTTACATTCTTATAATACAAGGCTTCACCTGTTTCCGGATCGACACCTGCATATTTCTTAATACGGTAAGTATACAGTGCTTCGCCTTCACCATAGTAATAGCTACCACTACTATATCCAGGTACACCATCTACGACCATCGTCTTTCTCTCTTCCGGCAAATACGAAATCTTATTTTTGTAATGAGTCAGGTTCAAACCTAAATCCCAAGTAAAGTCATTGGTTTTGATAATGGAACCATTAAATTCAGCCTCAATACCCATATTCTGCATGTCACCCACATTAGCATAATAAGAAGTATAACCGAATGTCGGAGGGAGCGGGAATGAAAACAACATATCTGTAGTTTTACGGAAGAAATATTCTACAGTACCAGTCAAGCGACCTTTGAACAATTCAAAATCGAAACCGGCATTAAAGTTTCCATTTGTTTCCCATGTAATATCCTTATTACCCATTGTATTAGGTATCGCAGCTGGATTACCTGCCGAGTTCACAATATTATAAGTATTGATATAACGATAATCACCGATATTGTCATTACCCTGCGATCCATAAGAAGCTTTAATCTTCAACATATCTACCCAATCTACATCAAAGAAATCTTCTTTAGAGATAATCCAAGCAGCACCAGCCGACCAGAAGTTACCCCAACGGTTGTCCGGATGGAAACGAGAAGAAGCATCACGACGATAAGATCCAGAAAGGAAATATTTCTCAGCAAAATCATATTGTGCACGACCAAAATAACCTTCCGTGTTATAATCTGTTGTATATGAGTTACTACCATTTTCTGTAATAGCGCCACTTAATTCAATATTATTCGGATCGAACACATTGGATTTACTAGCATACAAATAATAATATTTATAACGATAAGACTCATGGCCTAACATAACTTCCAAATTATGTGAACCGAAACTACGTTTCCAATTCAACAGCTGTTGATGATTATAGGACAAATTACGAGTATGGTATTTACTAGCAATACCATTGGATGTTGCATATTGGCCATAATATGGATTAGTAAATCCATTTGTACGCGTTTCATCAATAGCCACGCCACTTGTCCATGTAAATTTAAAATCTTTCAAGAAACGTACCTCAGCAAAGCCTGTAGCAGTCATCACATTTCCCTCTGCATTGTTTGTATCAAGCAAATTAGCTGCAAAAGCATTACCACCACTTAAGAACGGACGGCTCAAACCTGCATTATCTTTATTACCAAAGTCGTATACAGTAAATCCATTCTTATCAGTCATGATATTTCCTTGTCCATCACGTACATATAACGGATAGATAGGAGCAATACGAGTCGCATATGCAAAAATATTACCAGAAGAATTTGATGAACCATCTTCACCCAATGAGTTAGCGTCAAAATGAGTGTATGACATATTGGCTCCAAACTTCAACCATTCTTTTACCTGATAGTCAGCTTTCAAACGACCGGTCAAACGCTCATAGTCTGATTTAGCCGTAATACCTTCATTATTCAAATAGCTAATAGATGCGTAGAAAGAAGACTTATCTGTACCAGCAGAAACACTCACATTATATTCTTGACGGAGACCATTACTATAAGCTTCGTCCAACCAATTGTCCGGCATAAGAGTATACTCTTGACCATTGTAACTAACTACATTACCTAACGTTGCATTAGGATTCAATTTGCCGTTTGTGCCAATTAAATACTGTCCTGCAGGAACATTATACACATTATATCCCAAACCATAACTTCCAGAACCAGTCATAACAGCATTCGTCTGTTCATAAACAGCTTGAGAATTCGGATAAACCAAATTTCCTTTATCATCTGTTAATTGTGTAAAATAGCCACTTAATGCACCATAATACATTTCATAATATTGAGCCGGGCTCTTGATAAAGTTATAATCCTGAGTAGCACGTGAGTTAGAGCCCCACTTAGCATCAACCGTTACACGAGCCTGACCAGAAGTACCCTTCTTTGTAGTAATGATAATCACACCGTTGGCACCACGCGCACCATACAAAGCATTAGAGGCGGCATCCTTCAATACAGTCATAGACTCAATATCCTGAGAGCTGATATTGTTCAAGTCGCCATCATAAGGAGCACCATCCAAAATGATCAACGGATCGTTACCTGCATTAATAGAGCTAATACCACGCACACGAATAGAAGGAGTTGTTGCGCCCGGCTGACCAGAAGACGTGTTCAGCTGCACACCTGCAACTTTACCAGTCAATGCATTGGCAACATTAGAGCTTTGAATCTTACCAATCTCCTCCGAGCCTACTATCGTAGCAGAACCTGTAAATGCCGACTTTTTAGCTGTACCATAAGCTACGACCATCACTTCATCCAACAGCTCAGTATTTGATTTCAAAAAGACTTTCACACTGGGTTTTACAGGCACTTTAACTGTCTCCATGCCAATGTAGGAAATTACCAAAGTCTTCGCGGAACTTGGTACGTTCGCTATTTGGAACTTACCGTCCACATCAGTAATTGCACCGAGCTGAGTATTTTCAACTCGTACTGACGCTCCAATAACTGGCTGCCCGTCTTCTTCAGAAATCACAACACCTGTGACGGTCTGAGTTTGGGCAGTTACCAAGCCTATCCCCACAAAAAGGCAGGCCAATAACAGCATTAATTTTCTTTTCATAAATTCTCTCTTAAAGTTTAACTTTACATTAATTGTTTCTTTACTCTAACGAAGTGCAAATTTATTAAGAATTATGAAATGTGCAACTGTTTTAATAAGAAAAGTTTCAAAATCTGTCAAAATGCTATTTATTACTGTGAATATATGTTTAGCAGCATAGTTTTCAGGCATCGGACGTTCTATTTTTAGTCGATTTCCTTTCAATATGAAGTTCGATTTAAAAGCAAATATCTAAATAAACAGCGCTGTTTTATGTAAAATAGTTAAAAACGAGGGGCGATTTTATTGCAAAAAACAATATTGAAGAACATATTTCCTATAAATAGAAAGCAAAAATGGCAGGTTAGGCAACAAGCTAATTTCTGTCTGAAGGAATAAAACAGGCTCAAATTACACTTATTTCCTACCTTTATTACCGGCCACAATGACAATCAACTGATAAAAGACAGAAAATGGATAAAATAGTTTACAACTTAGTCTACAACAGGAAAGGAAGCCTCAACAAGAAAGGAACTGCATTGGTTCAAATAGAGGCTTATCAGGGCAAAAGAAAGAAATATTTCTCTACCAAAGTTTACTTAAAGCCCGAACAATGGGACAATAAAAAGCTGATCGTGAAAAATCATCCTAACAGTGAAGCGCTCAACTGGTGGTTGCATGAGTGTGTTGCCCATATCGAAAAGGTAGAGCTGGAACTTTGGCAACAAGGAAGACAGATTTCGTTGGAACTAATTAAAGAGGTACTGCGGAAAAAGGAAGACCTCCAGTCATTCATCGCCTTTTATCGGGACGAGGTTCAAAGATCCGCTCTGAAAGAAAGCTCTAGGAAGAATCATCTTACAACACTAAAACTGCTGGCTGCTTTCAGACCTGATATCCATTTCTCGGAACTGACCTTTGAATTCTTATGCTCATTCGAACACCATTTACGCCAGAAAGGTTATCATGTCAACACGATAGCAAAACACATGAAACACTTGAAACGCTACATCAATGCCGCCATCAACAAAGATTATATGGACGAAGGACTCTATGCATTCAGAAAGTACAAGATAAAAACGGTAGAGCACAAACATACCCACCTGACACCCGAAGAGCTGGATCGGTTGGAACAACTAAGAAAGGCGAAAGGCTTGCAACGCTATCGAAAGACATTGGACGCATTTCTGTTTTGCTGCTATGCCGGACTGCGCTATTCCGACTTCATCCGCCTGAGGCCCAGCAATTTGGTTCGTGTTCGTGACGAAATCTGGTTGGCGTACAAATCCGAGAAAACGGGTGTAGAGGTGCATTTGCCTCTGTATTTGCTGTTCGAGGGCAAGGCACTGACCATTCTAAAGGAGCATCAGGATGATTTGGCTAACTTCTTCCAGCTAAAAGACAATTCGAACGTCAACAAGGTCCTAAGGAATATAGCCAGACAGGCAGGCCTTACAAAGAATATTTCATTCCACACGGCCCGACACACCAACGCTACCTTATTAATATATAGTGGTGTCAACATCACAACCGTACAAAAACTACTGGGGCACAAGAGTATAAAAACAACGCAAATCTATGCCAGCATCATGGATCAAACCATCATCCATGATTTGGAGCAACATCGAGAACAACCCGTTTCGGCAAGCGGAAAACGAAAGAGGCACTTTAGAGAGCCAAAGTAGATGTTTAGAAAGCTAAAGTAGGTGTTTACGATAGCCAAACAGGGCTTTGAAACGGATAATGTAAAGCTATGTTTTCCTTCAAAGAAAGCATTGTTTTCCTTTTAAGAAAACAATGTTTCACGCCTTCACATTCATCCGTATAAGTATTGATTATCAGTTTCATAAATTGAAACCAACGAGAGAGACGATCTTTCACCTAAAAAAGAAGTTTCAACGTAATCCACTTATAGACAATTGGATACGTTGAAACTTCACATAAATACATTCTATAAACCCTATTTTATCGGATAACTACCGGCACAAAAGGCTGTTGTTTCACGTCGTCGAGTGGAACAGCCCGATAGCTCACACGTGTGAAATCAATTTCAGAAAGATCAATCCGACGAATGGCACTGTTGTACATCGTGCGATAATAGATAACTCGATTTGTGATGTCTGTAACCGTAGTCCATTGTGTGGCACTGGGAATGTCGACAGGTATTTTGCCATCGGCAAACTCCACGCCAATGGGGATATCGAAATTATTCAGTATCTGGAACCCCTGGCGTACAGCATCTTCTGCTTTAGCCTGCAATGGCGCTGTTGTCTGATAGAAAGCGGCACGAACGAAACGAGACGGAGGTGTGACATCGCCTGGAATCCCTAAGGAGCCACTTCCGGCACCGAAAGAAGCAATCTGCACATCACCCATTTTCCGGGCTTCAGCCGTACCTGCGTAGAGGTTAACATAGTTGTTCAGGTTCGTCATCTGCCATTCAAAGCCGGGTGAATTGGTCAGTACTCCCAGTCGGTTCTCGTAGAAACAAGGTTTTCCACCTACGATTTCCAGCACAATCTGCCGCCCCGATTTATCAGCAAACCTCCAATGTACTGTAGAAGCCCGCGGATCTATTGCAATAATATGCCCTTTGCTTACAGCTTCCTTCACCTGCTCTATCGTAGCACAACTACCCAGAATCCACGAGATGAGCTGCAAATCGGTAACACTCTGTTCCTTCACTTCTTCATTATAAGCTTCATACTGCCCGTAACCAGGGAAATAGAAGAGTCCAGCAGACAATCCGACCTCATTCAGCCCTTCGACTACAAATTCTTTTTGCTCTACGGAAAGGCCTACATAACCATATTGGGCCACCATTTTCATTCCATTCAGTGTGTATCCAGGCACGTATGAATGTTGTACGTATCCCCGCGGAACCACCACATATTGGCTGTTCAGTTCACTTCCACCCCATTCGATGGTGCGAGCTACTATGCGCGCACTGTCCTTAGCGGTTAGCGTGATGCCTGTGCAAGCATCGGCCTTTTGCTGTGTCAGTAGTACCATGGCTACAGCCATGCATGTAATAAAAATCTTTTTCATTGTCATCAGGTTTTGTACAAGTAACAAATTTAAAACGAATATGTTTACGTTGTATCACTATAAGCAAGAAATCTGCCTAAAAACAGGTCTTCCTCTGTTAAAGATCTCCCGCCATACTATAAAATACGGTAGCAAACAGGTACCCCATTTTTCTTTTACTCACCTTCAGATACCCGTCTGAAGTAGGAACACATCTGCTACGCCATCCAAGTAGTGCATAGCTACCACATTCAGAAGTCAGGAGAGGCTAGTTGGAGTTCCGCGAAGACTTTGGTAGTATCCTACATTGGACTACAGACGCAAACGGTTACGATAAAGCCCAATCTGCGCATTACCATGAAATCGGATTCAGAAGTCTTAGATGAAGTTATGGTTGTCGCATATGGTACAGCAAAAAAATCTTCATTTACTGGTTCTGCAAGCGTTGTTAGTGGAGAAAAGATTTCAAAAATGCAAACATCCAACGTATCCAAATCACTAGAAGGCGCAATGGCAGGTGTACAGATCTCGCAAAGTAGTGGTCAACCTGGCGCTTCTGCAAACATTTATGTACGCGGCATTGGCTCTATATCAGCAGGTAAAGAAGCGCTAATTGTAGTAGACGGTGTACCATATGAAGGAAACCTAAATCAAATTGCTCCTAATGATATAGAATCCATGACTGTATTGAAAGATGCAGCAGCTAATTCACTTTATGGTGCTCGTGGAGCAAATGGCGTTGTACTGATTACTACGAAAAAAGGTAAAAATGGTAAGACAAAAGTTACTTTTGAAAACCGTACTGGAGTAAATATGCGTGGCATCCCGAGCTATGACGTATTAAGTGACCCAGCAGAATACTATGAACTCTATTGGGAGGCAATGCGCAACAATGCCCACTTCTCACAAGGGAAATCATACGCTGAATCAGGCATTTACGCGTCTCAGAATTTAATCAGTGAATTAGGTGGTTATAACAATTATAATGTTCCGAACTCAGAGTTGATTAATCCTGTAACAGGACGAATCAACCCTAATGCTAAACTATTATATCACGATGATTGGTTAGAAGAGGCCTTCCGCCCAGCTTTGAGACAAGAAAATACAATCTCACTGAGCGGTGGAACAGAAAAAACTACATATTATGCATCATTAGGCTACTTATATGATAATTCTTATACAGTAAACTCTGATATGAACCGTATAAATGCCCGTGTAAAAGTTGATCAAGAGGTAAACAGTTGGTTTAAGGCAGGTTTTAATCTTGCATACAGTAACGTAAAAACCAACTCTCCCAATGTAGGCTCTACTACATATTCTTCCATTTTTTATTTTGGACAATCAGTTGCCCCGATTTATCCAGTATACATGTATGACAGCGAAGGCAACAGAATATATGACAGCCAAGGTAATGTACGCTATGACTATGGTACAGAAATGGGCAAACGTCCTATTGGTGCTAACGCACATCCTATTGATCAACAGCTGCACAACATTTACAAAGGAACGGCAGATGTCATTAACGCCAAAGCGTATGCTGAATTCTCTTTTTTAAAGGATTTCAAATTGACTGTAAATGCCAGCATTGACAACTTTAATTCACGTTCTGTAAGTTTCCAAACTCCTATCGGCGGTGATGCACAAAATGTAAACGGACGTGGAACGACTGAAATGAGCCGTTATTTTGTAATTAACGCCAACCAGCTTTTAAACTGGTCTCACACTTATAATCAAGTGCATAATGTAGAAGTGTTATTAGGACATGAAACGAAACAAGATCGTAACGAAAGTCTGTGGGCTCAAAAAGAGAATTTTTTGGTTCCAGATAATCCTGAACTAGATAATGCAGCTAAACTTTCAAACGCAAGTTCATCAGCAGCCGAATACGCTTTGGAAGGATATTTCGGACAAGTTAAATACAACTACGACGAAAAATACTATATATCAGGAAGCTATCGTCGCGATGCATCTTCACGTTTCCATCCAGATAACCGTTGGGGTAGTTTCTGGTCAACAGGTGCCTCTTGGAGAATCAACAAAGAAGCCTTTATGGAAAATCTCACATGGATAGACGACCTAAAAATCAAAGCCAGTTTCGGAACTCAAGGCAATGATAATATCGGTAATAATCAACCTTATAAAGATCAATACCAAGTAGTAAGCAACGACGGAGCAATTGGTATTCAATACGTATTCCGCGGCAACAAAAATATCACTTGGGAAAAGAGTAACAACTTTAATGCTGGAGTAGAATTCAGATTCTGGAATAAACTCTCCGGCAACATTGAATATTTCAATAAGAAGACTTGGGATCTGTTGTATTACAAACCTTTGCCTCCCTCTCAAGGTGTACCGAGTGGCATATATGAGAATACAATGAGTATGCGTAATCAAGGTGTTGAACTGGAATTGAGTTACGACGTATTTGCTCGCAATAATTTTAAATGGAATATAACTTTAAATGCAACCCACTATAAAAACGAATTACTGGAATTACCGGCAGACCGTTCCCAAGATGGCTGGGCAACTGGAAGTTATTTCCGCAAAATAGGCGAGCCATTATATAACTATTATGACTATAAATATGCAGGAGTAGACCCCGAAAACGGTGACGCTTTGTATTGGGCTGATGAGACTGATGCAGAAGGGAATGTTATTGGGAAAAAGAAAGTAAACTCAACAAGTTTAGCAACTCGTTATGAATTAGGGAAATCACCCATTCCAGATTTGTATGGTGGTTTCTCGACTTCATTAGAAACCTACGGTTTTGACTTAAATGCTAGTTTTGCTTACCAAATTGGTGGCTGGGTATATGACAGTTTGTATAGCGGATTTATGACATCAGGTTCAGCAGGGACAAACTGGCATAAAGATATTCTTAATCGTTGGACTCCTGAAAATAGATATACAGATGTTCCCCGTCTGCAAACCAATTCACTTGACCAAGGTTGTTCTGGCGACCGCTCATTAACAAAAGCATCATACTTGAGTCTGCGCAATCTGACTATCGGATATACTTTCCCAAAACGTTGGATGGAAAAAGCTAATATTGAGAAATTACGTCTGTACGTTGTCGGCGATAATTTGTTCCTATTATCAGCTCGTCGTGGATTTGATCCCCGTCAAAATATTTTAGAAGGTACCACCGGTTATAATTATTCAGCCATACGTACCGTATCCTTCGGAATCAATTTGGAATTTTAATAATGAAAAAATAACATGAATATGAAACATATAAGAAAACTATTCCTCTTTGCCACTGCATGCTTTTTATTTACAGCCTGTGGCGACGACTTCTTTGACACAGAGAATGCAGGAGTTGCCAGCAAAGAAGAGATTGACGAAATAGGTTCAAGCAGCCCAGATGCTCTTATTAAAGTAGTTGAACCCCTGATGTTAGGCTTAAACAATTATACATGCCAATACAACACACAGGGGAGTTCCAGCGCTGTTCATAATGATTTCGGCCTGATGAGTATTTATCATTTAGGAGATGTAATGAATGATGATTTAGCTTTTGAAGTTGCAGGAAGTGGATGGTTTACATTTGATTACCAATTAGATTATTGGGGTGAACAATATGTTCGTCCTTTCTTCTATTGGAATTTCTTCTATTCGATCATCAGTAAGGCCAATGACATCATTTCCAAAATATCGGCAGATGTAGAAGACCCGGACTTAAAAGCTTATAAAGGCGAAGCGTTGGTATACCGCGGATTCGCCCATGCTTATCTAGCACAGATGTTTCAACAAACCTATATAGGCAACGAAGAGGCTCCAGGCGTACCTATCGTCTTGACACCTGATGAAGCAGAAGAAGCTTTCGCTGGTCGTGCTCCGCTTTCAAAAGTCTATGCACAAGTAGAGAAAGATTTTAAGACAGGAATGGAACTTTTAGCAGGCTGGAAACGCCCCAATAAAACAATGATAGACGAACAAGTTGCAGCAGGTTTATATACCCGTGTATGTTTGGTAACTAATAATTGGGATGACGCTATTACATATGCCCGTAAAGCACGAGCTGGCTACAGTGTATATACACCAGAAGAATTATTAGCAGACAACGCGTTCAATAATATCAGTGCTAAAGAATGGATGTGGGGAGCAGATATTACAGCCGAAACATCTACAGCATTTGCTTCTTTCTTTTCATTCATGTGTTCATATGATGCTGGCTACGGTGGTGATGTAGGCCAATACCGCAAAATTGATGCCAAATTGTATGATTCTATGAATGCGACAGATGTCAGAAAAAAACTTTTCAAACATTCAAGTACTGGAGTAGAATACACCGCCCAAGAAAGCCAATTCCCAGAATATACCAATATCAAATTTAAGAAAGTAGCTAACTGGGAAGCAGATTACATTTATATGCGAGTTTCAGAAATGATTCTGACCGAAGCTGAAGCTTTAGCTCACAAAGGTGATGGAGCAGGTGCTGCACAAGTACTGAAGGAACTGATGTCACAAAGAGACCCTTCATGGAACATGGCTTCTGTCACTGTTGACGATGTATATCAACAACGTCGTTTAGAATTATGGGGAGAAGGGTTCTCTCTGTTCGATCATTTACGTTTAAAGAAAGGAATTGATCGCAATTATGATGGATCTAATCATTTAAGTAGTGCACGCTATACTATCGATGCTGGTAGCTGGTATTTCTTATATCAACTTCCTCTGAGAGAATTAGATAATAGTGATGCTATCTCAGAAGCAGACCAAAATCCTGCACCTACCGAAAGTAAATTCAAATAATTATCATTATAGCGTATTTAATATGAAAAATCTTGGATATATCATATTGGCGGCTTTTTTGGCTATATCCAACATAGCATGTGAAAGTGACGCCACATTGGATGAGACACGAGTGGCAGACATAACTGCCCCTACAGTTTCGCTGAAAACTGTAACAGTAGATAAGTTTAATGCGATATTTGAAGTGTCGTTAGATGCAACCGGAGATCCTGCAACCCGCGAATATGGAGTATTAATAAGCACAGAGTCACAGCCAGATATGACTAATTCAACAATTCTTGCGGCTGATATAACTCAAAACATAGCCAGTATCAGTGCTACTTTAGCTCCTGGAACTACTTATTATACATGTGCTTATGCGCTTACTGCTAACCAGTTTATAACTTCGGAAGTGAAAACATTTACTACAGAGGAGCATTATTTGGGTGCATTTCTTGGTAAACATACACTCAATGGTTACAATCTAAGTATTGAAGGCTCACCTGTGGTACCAATAGAAATAGAAATTGTAGCAGATGATACGAATGAAAAAGTTGCTTATTTAAAAGGCTTATCTTCTTTTGCGGGCGTAGAATTAGTATTAGATCCTGTCACCTTGATCTTCGACCTTGAAAAAGGAACTGTAACGATTCCCGATAAACAACTGATCAATGAACCTAATTACGGTCCTTACCAGTACTGTATGATGAATCTTGAAACTGGAGCATTTGAGTTTGGAGATAATGTAGGAATCATACAAGAAAACACAATCAATTTTAATACATTAATTGCTGTAATTGTAGATGGAGGCAATGCCGGAGTTCCACATTTCGCATATGCCAACATTACTATAAAGTAAACAGGCATTAATATACATAACTACCCGCCATTGATATAAACATTGATCAATGGCGGGTTTCTTTTGTTACCTAATAGACAATCCTGTTAAGGACAAATATAAACGTCTCGCCTACATCCGTACAATTATCCATATATGTGTACCATTCTCAGTTTAATCGTACAAATTCACCTGCTATAATTCATTCCTCAAACAGAACGAAAGTACTATCTTCGCAAAGCAATCAATACTTTCACTAACACATTTTCGATACCATGAAAATCAATATCTGTAAAAAAGGAATCTTACCATTATTGGCAGGGCTAATACTTTACAGTTCTTGTACAACAGAACAGCCAAATGAAACACTAGCATTTTGGCACGGTCAAGAACGTCAACTCCGATACAAACCCGAAGGAGAATACTTCGTCGGAAAGAATGGTGACAAACGATTTACGCGTGCTATTTACGGAACTAATACAGGATTCCGTTTCGAAACCAGCGATTATCCTGAAATAGGTCTTTACATGCCCCGACTAGGCGGTAGCATATATATGGCACTACAAACTGCTGACACAACGGTATGGATGAAAGATCTGAGTAGTATTGAATCACGGTTCAGGTCTGGAGAGCGTCGCTACATCATACAAGATAAACAGTATCTGCAAAAAGGAACTATCGTGATCGATATGTTAGCCCTCAGCGATGCAGATGGGATGATTGCATCCATCCAAGGAGACAATTTACCAAAAGGAGTGAAACTGATCGCCATTTATGGTGGTGCCAGTAACAAACGTTTTTCCCGAGAAGGAGATTTGGGTGCAGATCCCAAAGATTGCTTTTATATTAAACCAGAAAATTGCAAGGGAAACTCATTCCAGATAGAAGGATGCCGAATCACGAATTTCTACGGAAAGGGAAAACAAATCATGTCGCAAGATGAAGCTTATGAAAATAAAGAAGCTCTGAAAGACTTAAAAGTAACAAAAGAAATCACTCAAGATGCCGAACAAGTACAAGGCATATTCTCAGAAGAGGTTAGATTCAGGCTGGCAGACGGAGGAGCCATTGACAACCTGACCGAATTATTGGAATCTGAAGCCACAGAGCAGCCAGTAGCAATAGCAACACTCCCAATCGGAAAAGAATGCAAATACATGGAATGGGTAAATCCTCGGACTATAAAAGGAAAGATTGACCTTGCAACAGATTTCAAGTTGGCACAAGACTTTCGCGAAAAGATTGTGGGAAGAATGAAAATAAATACGCCAGACCCTTACATCAATACATTAGGAGGAATCTTTGCCGGCGCAGAGGATGCTGTTTGGGAAGCACCAAGCTACCTGCATGGAGCTATAGGATGGCGAATGCCACTCACTGGATGGAGAGCTGCCTATTTGGGAGACCTAATAGGGATGCACGACCGAGCCCGTATGCACTTCGACGGTTATGCTGCAGCTCAAATCACCAATATTCCGGTCAGTCTGCCGCATTTACAGGACGACGAACTCCATGGAGCACGTTCGTTAAAAAAATGGGGAACGCCCATGTACAGTAACGGTTACATCTGCCGGAATCCCAACCGCACAGACGCAATGCATCATTATGATATGAACCTGGTGTATATAGATGAACTATTATGGCATTTAAACTGGACAGGCGATCTAAACTATGCACGTAAAATTTTCCCTGTCATTAAACGACATTTACAATGGGAAAAAAGGACGTTCGACCCGGACAACGATCATCTTTATGACGCTTACTGCTGTATTTGGGCTTCAGATGCTCTCCAATATAATGGTGGGGAAGTAACACATTCTTCTGCATACAATTACAGATCTAATAAAATGGCTGCCGAGATTGCTGAAAAATTAGGTGAAGATCCGACTCCTTATAAAAAAGAAGCAGAAGAGATTCTAAAAGCCATTAACAAGACACTATGGATTCCCGAAAAAGGCTGGTGGGCCGAATTCAAGGATAACATGGGAAACCAAATGTTGCATGAGAACGCTGCCGTATGGACAATCTACCATTCCATTGATTCAGACATACATGATGCTTTCAAAGCTTACCAGGCCACACGATACGTAGACAACTACATTCCACATATCTCAGTCGTAGCCAACGGGCTTAAAGACACGAACAACTACGTAATAACTACTACCAACTGGCAACCTTATATGTGGTCCATCAATAATGTAGCTTTTGGTGAAATCGTACACACAGCTTATAGCTTCTGGCAGGCAGGACGTGCAGAAGAAGCTTTCAAAATGTTCAAAGGAGCTATCCTGGATGCCATGTATTTAGGATCGGGACCTGGAAACATCACACAAATATCACACTATGACGCAGCACGAGGAGAAATGTACAGAGATTTTGCAGATCCGGTCGCTGTGGGTGTCAGAGCTGTTGTCCAAGGAATGTTCGGCATTCTTCCTGATCTCATGAACAGAAAATTGGTTATTCGCCCCGGATTCCCACAAGAATGGAACCACGCTTCATTAGAGACCTTGAACATGAAATACGATTTCAAACGCGAAGGGTACAAAGATTTCTATAAGTTTACGCCCACATTACAGACTGAGGGAAATCTTATACTGGAAGTGGAAGTACGTGGAAACGAGATAGACTACATTAAAATTAATGGAAAACAGACTGGATACCAAATATTGGAACCAAGCATTGGGATCCCTCGTATTGCTATAGAAGCAGGGGTGAAAGAAAACTATGACATTGAAATTGCTTGGATAGGGAAACGTGATAAATCGTCTCAAGAAATCCAGACAGAAGTAGCCTCAGGTAACCATTTGGATATCAGGCTTGAAAATGCAGTGAAACTGTATGACCCACAACATATTCTCACAGAAGCAACTCTATCCGAAAACAAATTGCAAGGAACAGCGAATGGCGTAGAAGGTCATCGCACGCTTTTTGTAAAATGTAGGAAAAACGACTTATCGTGGTGGATCCCAGTTCATATACATATCTTACAACCGCTGGAAATTATAAATAACCCAGATTCCGACTCTCTAAAATTCATGCTGGTGAACCATACAGGAAAGGCAATCAAAGGGAATATTCAAATAAACAACACGACTAACGTAGAAAATGTAAACATCCCGGCCGGTGGTAAACAGACATTTACCTGTCAGACGCCCATCGCTTCCATGGGTACAAACCGAATTACAGTAAGTACTCCGGACAAAACCTATACACTGAAAGCTATAAACTGGAATCTACAGAATCCAGCATCAACCTTATATGATACAGTAAGTATGGACGCATATTTTAACGATGAAGTCAATAATATATTCGCATACGGGAAATATAAATCTCCACGATGGCCCTATACAACTTTGTGCGTACCAACTCAAGGAATGGGACAATGGTGCCACCCGAATGACCTGTCTCCAATAGAAGATACGGGGTTACGTTCAATAGTAAAAAATGGCATATTCTTAATGCCTCAAGGAATTCCATTCAGGACTTCTGCCACTGAAGGTAAAAAGAACATAGCCTTCACCACCTTATGGGACAATTATCCGGATTCACTGTCTATCGCATTGCATGGCAAAGCATCAAAGGCTTATCTATTGGTAGCCGCTTCCACTTATCACATGCAATCCCATTGTCTGAACGGAACCATAACCGTCCGATATAAAGATGGCACAGAAGACGTATTGGAACTGGTACTTCCTGAAAATCTACTTCCACTGGATCAGGACATATTTATTGATAACGCAGCATTCTACAGTAATGATCCACGACCATACAGAATACGTCTGAAAACAGGTGAAATAGATACCTACCATGCCGGAAAGCTTAAAAAACAGATGTCTAACAATCCCATCTATATAGAAGGAGGAATGGCTACTCTATTGGACCTACCACTTGATTCTGATAAAGAATTAGATCGGCTTTACCTGAAAACGATAGCTAACGAAGTTATTATCGGACTAATGTCGGTAACATTGGTGAGAGATTAGTACTATTCTAAAAATCCAGAAAACGAAGAATAGATCACAATTTAATAAAACAAATAAATATGAACAGAAAAGGTATATTGATTCTTTTAGGAACGGTTGCAATGGCTAATCTCAATGTCATGCATGCACAGGATTTGCGTGAACGAACCTATTATTATGAGATTCTCTCACCGAATCATCAGGAAAAGCCAGATGTAGTAGGATTTGCAAAAGAAAGAGTTAAAGAGAATTTAAATCGAGGACTTACAGCCATTCCTACAATTGATGGTAAAGGAGTATATTTGAGCTGGAGATTGTTAGAAAGCGATGGAGATGATGTACAATTTCATGTATACAAAGACACAGAAGGGAAACGTATTCGCCTGACTCAAAATCCTCTATCAAACACATGCGACTTTATCGATCTTCATCCATCTACTGAAAAGGTCCATTATGAAGTAAGATCTATAAAAGAGATTGATAACAAGAACATACTGGAAGGCTCGCAAATCTGTATAAAATTTAGCGAACTAACAAACTACAAATCAATAAAAATTAATCCCAATATTAAAGCAGGGAAAGTAGCTGTAGCAGATCTGAACGGAGACGGAACGTTCGACTACATCATACGAACTCCAGACAGTAATATTGACCCTGGAATGCCAGGAGACAAAAACGAAACTACCTATCAAATTGAAGCCTATCTGAGTGACGGAACGAAACTATGGAGTAAAGATTTAGGTTTAGGTATTGAACCCGGTATCTGGTACTCGCCCTTCATTGCTTATGACTTCAACGGCGACGGAAAAGCAGAAATTGCCATCAAAACCGCGCCCCAAAATGCTGCACGCAATGCCGAAGGAAGAGTTGATTCTGGTGAAGAATATTTAAGTATTTGGGATGGTATGACAGGCAAAGAATTAGCCAGAGTAAATTGGCCAGAACGCAATGAACGTTACGGCAATCTGGTCAGACAAAACAGAAACCAAATGGCTATGGCCTTTTTGGACGGAAAGACTCCTTCTATTTTAGCTTGTCGCGGAACATATAAACTAATGGTAGTAGATGCTTGGCAATGGGATGGGAAAAAATTAAAGAGACAATGGAGATGGGATGGAGATGAAGAAAACCCGATTGTTCGAAGCATGGGGGCACACAGCATTGTATGCGGAGATGTTGATGGAGATTTAAAAGATGAAATTCTACTTGGTTCCTGTATGCTTGATGATAATGGAACTCTACTTTGGTCAACTGGACTAGGACATCCCGATAAAGCCTATCTGACAGATATAGACCCTACAAGACCAGGCTTAGAAATTTTTTTATGCTTAGAACCATGGCAAACCAATGGAAGAGGGGTATGCATGGTAGATGCTAAAACCGGTAAATCTATCTGGAACATAAACAGAAAGACCTTTCACGTAGGCGATGGGATGGTAGCAGATATAACTTCCTCGATGCCCGGATTAGAATGTTTTGCCAGCGAAGATCGCAAAGGTGGAAGCAATGACAAATATTTATTAAGTGCAAATGGAACCTATGTTCAAGTCAATGGAGAGATTCCAGAATGCCGTAACTGGGCATGGTGGGATGCAGATAAGATAAGAGAAACTTTCATATCCGGTCAACACAAAAATCAATCCAATATAATCAAATGGAAGGGAGAGACATTAACCCATAACATAGAAGGAAGTATTTTAATGATAGGTGACTTATACGGCGATTGGCGCGAGGAAATTGTAACGTCTCTCCCTGGAGAAATCAGAATCTATTCGACCAATATCCCTGCAAAAGACAGAAGAACATGTCTCATGCAAGATCCTATCTATCGAAGCTATATTTGCCAACGCTCCATGGGATATCCACAAGCACCCGTACCTTCTTATTACTTAGGAGAATAGTATGACAACAACTTGTTAAAGGAACAAGTTTATTCCTTGATGACCTAAAAAAGAAAGCAGAAGAAGGCTCTAAAGAATTAAATTTTAGAATCTCCTTCTGCTTTCGTAGCCCCGAGGGGAATCGAACCCCTATCTAAAGTTTAGGAAACTTCTATTCTATCCGTTGAACTACAAGGCCTTTAAATGAAAATCTTGCATCTGTATGCAGGAATAGGCCACAAAGATAATACTTTCTGCCGATTTTCCGAAAAAAGTTTTGTTAATCCGATTAACTTTCCGACATTTGCGAACTGCGTTGAACGCATATCCATAAAATTAACCTAAGAAAATCCTAAGTTATGGCAAACGACATGATGGTCAAAGACCTGGACGAAGTGGTAGTACGCTTCTCCGGCGACTCCGGCGACGGAATGCAGCTCGCCGGCAACATCTTTTCAACAGTTTCGGCTACGGTAGGAAACGACATCAGTACTTTTCCCGACTATCCGGCAGATATTCGAGCACCGCAAGGTTCACTAACGGGTGTCTCAGGCTTTCAAGTGCATATCGGTGCACAGAAGGTATATACGCCAGGTGACCAGTGTGACGTGCTGGTGGCCATGAACGCAGCCGCACTGAAGACACAATATAAATTCGTTAAACCCAACGGTACAATTATCATCGATACCGACGCTTTTCAGAAGTCCGATCTTGAAAAAGCAGCCTTCCAAACTGAAAACCCTATCGAAGAAATGGGCATCAAGCAGGAAGTCATTGCCGCCTCCATCACGACGATGGTGAAAGACTGCCTGGCCTCAACGGGCATGGACAACAAATCCATCCTGAAATGCCGCAACATGTTCGCCGTCGGTTTGGTGTGCTGGCTCTTCGACCGCGACCTCAAGATAGCCGAAGACTTCATTCGCGAGAAGTTCGGCAAGAAGCCCCAAGTGGCCGAAGCTAACATCAAGGTTATCCATGCCGGATGGGACTACGGACACAACACGCATGCCTCCATCGCACATGCCACCTGCCGCATCGAAAGCAAGGTGAAAGTGCCCGGACGCTACATGGACATCACCGGCAACAAGGCTACAGCATACGGCTTCATCGCCGCTTCCGAGAAAGCCGGACTGAAACTGTTCCTCGGCTCCTACCCCATCACTCCAGCCACAGATGTGCTGCACGAATTGTCCAAGCACAAGTCACTGGGCGTAATGACCGTGCAGTGTGAAGACGAAATTTCAGGTTGCGCCACCGCCATCGGAGCCTCGTTTGCCGGCGCACTGGCCGTAACCTCCACCTCAGGCCCTGGTGTATGTCTGAAGTCCGAAGCCATGAACTTGGCTGTCATTACCGAGCTTCCGCTCGTGGTGCTCGACGTACAGCGCGGCGGCCCTTCCACAGGTCTGCCTACCAAGTCGGAACAGACCGACCTGCTGCAAGCCCTCTTTGGTCGTAACGGTGAAAGTCCCATGCCAGTCATCGCAGCCACATCGCCTACCAACTGTTTCGACGCCGCCTATATGGCCAGCAAGATTGCCCTGGAGCACATGACCCCCGTCGTGTTGCTAACCGACGGCTACGTAGCCAACGGCTCGGGTGCCTGGAAGTTACCCAAGCTGGCCGAATACCCGGCCATCAACCCGCCTTATGCGCCCGCCGACATGAAAGACAACTATACACCCTACCGCCGCAATCCCGAAACCGGTGTCCGCTATTGGGCTATCCCCGGTCAAGAAGGCTACACGCACATCCTGGGTGGTCTGGAAAAAGACAGTAATACGGGTGTCATCTCCACCGACCCGGAGAACCATAACCTGATGTGTCACCTGCGTGCCGAGAAGGTCGCTAAGATTCCTGTGCCCGACGTTCAGGTACAAGGCTGTGCCGACGACGCAGATCTGCTTATCGTCGGTTTCGGCGGTACGTACGGACACCTCTATTCAGCTATGGACGAAATGATCAAAGCAGGGAAGAAGGTAGCTCTGGCACACTTCAGCTTCCTGAACCCGCTACCTAAGAACACAGAAGAGGTACTGAAACGCTACAAGAAAGTAGTGGTAGCCGAACAGAACTTGGGACAGTTTGCCGCCTATCTGCGTATGAAGGTAAACAATTTCACTCCTTACCAATTCAACGAAGTGAAAGGACAACCCTTCGTCGTAGCCGAACTGGTAAAGGCATTCAACGAGATCATTAACCAATAAAATCGAGGAGGACACAATTATGAACGAATATACAGCTAAAGACTTCAAGAAAGGACAACCCCGTTGGTGTCCGGGCTGCGGCGACCACTTCTTCCTGGCCTCCCTGCACAAGGCCATGGCCGAAATAGGCAAGGCTCCGTGGGAAACAGCCGTCATCTCGGGTATCGGATGTTCCAGCCGTCTGCCCTATTATATGAATACGTATGCCATGCAGACCATACACGGCCGTGCAGCTGCTATCTCGACCGGCGCCAAAGTCACCAATCCCAATCTGGCCGTCTGGCAGATTTCAGGCGACGGTGACGGACTGGCCATCGGCGGCAATCACTTCATCCACGCCGTACGCCGCAACATCGACCTGAACATGATTCTGCTGAACAACCGCATCTACGGTCTGACCAAGGGACAATACTCGCCGACATCGCCCCGCGGCTTTGTCAGCAAGTCATCGCCCTACGGCACCGTGGAGGATCCTTTTCATCCCGCTGAACTGTGCTTCGGCGCACGCGGACGTTTCTTCGCACGCGCCGTTGCCACCGATGCTGCCGGCACGGTAGAAATCCTGAAAGCAGCCTACAACCATAAAGGTGCCGCCGTCTGCGAAATCCTCCAGAACTGCGTCATCTTCAACAACGGTACGCACGACTCTGTTTACAACAAGGAAGGACGCGCCAAGAACGCCATCTATCTGGAACACGGCAAGCCGATGATTTTCGGTGAAAACCGCGAATATGGCTTGATGCAGGAAGGCTTCGGCCTGAAAGTGGTGAAGCTTGGCGAAAACGGAATCACCGAGAAAGACATTCTGGTGCACGACGCCCACTGCATGGACAACACCCTGCAGCTGAAACTCGCTCTGATGGAAGGGCCGGACTTCCCCATCGCCCTCGGTGTCATCCGCGATGTGGACGAGCCGACCTACGACGAAGCCGTACATGCCCAAATCGAGGAAGTGAGCGCCAAGAAGAACTATCACAACTTCGAGGAGCTGTTGATGACCAATGATACTTGGGAAGTGAAATAAAATAGCGATCCATTCTCTATTTCTCAGGCACGAACGCATATATGCAGTTCGTGCCTGATCTGTTTTCATGAGTGTGGAATATTTCCACATCAAAATCACCGTTTTCTACAATATCTATTATAAAAGCCAAGTTTTAGCATTACCATATCAATCTATATATCAACGAATTAGAAAACACAAGCATTATTTGGTACATGATTTGTTGTTACCCCTATATTCAACCATATCAACAACATATATGAAAAACCAAATAATCAAAAAAATCAGATGGGCAGCAGTAATTGTTGTGATTTCATCACTTCCCCTTCATCTGCCCGCACAGAGAGCCGCATCTTCACAAGCGGATGAATACACAGTACAAACTCCACCAGACGAGAACACTCCACCAGACGGTGTGAAAAAGAAAATCGAAGGAACCGTAACCGATGAACAAGGTATCCCCATCATCGGTGCCACAGTGAGTGTCAAAGGACATCCGGACATCGGCGTGACAACCGACATCAACGGTAAATTCGCACTGGAAGTGACTCCACGTACCATTCTGGTCATCGCCTACCTGGGATATAACACCCAAGAGACCAGAGTCGGACAACGAAATTCCACCTACAACATTATCCTGAAGGAAGACAACCAAATGTTGGAAGAAGTGGTAGTAGTGGGCTATGGCACCGTAAAGAAAAGCGACCTGACCGGATCGGTATCGACTGTAGGTTCCCGAAGCTTTGAAACCCAACCGGTAAAAAGTGTATCCCAGATTCTACAAGGAAGAACGGCCGGTGTAGAAGTGACAAACAGCAGCGGTATGCCCGGTGCCGGTGCAAAGGTACGCATCCGAGGCACCACCTCTATCAACAAAAGCAGTGATCCGCTTTACGTCATCGACGGTATCATCTCATCGAGCGGCCTTGACGGACTGAACCCACAAGACATTCAGTCTATGGAAGTATTGAAAGATGCATCCTCCACCGCCATCTACGGTTCGCGAGGAGCCAACGGTGTCATCCTCGTAACAACCCGTAACGGACAGGAAGGACGGGCCAAGGTGACCTTTGACGCTCAAATTGGACTGGCAGCCGTCAGAAAAGACTACGACCTGCTTAGCCCTTACGAATACGCACTGGCCCTGAATGACATCCGAGGATCACAAACCATCTCGGCCGCCGATCTGGAGGCCTATAAGAACGGAACGAAAGGAATCAATTGGGTGGACCTCATGACCCGTACGGCCCTGACCCAAGATTATAGTATAGGAATCTCGGGAGGTACGGAAAAGGTAAAATACCTCCTTTCGGGTAATGTACTCGACCAGGAGGCAGTCACCATCAACTCCAAATACAAGCGCTATGGTTTCCGTGCCAATATCAACGCAGACCTGCGCCCCTGGCTATCCATCTCAACCCGCTTGAATACGGCCATTATTCATCAAGAGAACGGAGCACCAAGCTGGTTCCACGTACTGAATTTCTCACCTACCATGGAGCTGCGCGATCCTGAGACTGGTATTTATAACAACGACCCCTACAATATCGGAACCGGTAACAACCCGTATGGCGTGGCAATGGAAAACTACAGCGACTCTTACAGCTATAACGTCAACGCCAACCTGACACTGCTCTTCAAGATTGCCAAGGGACTGACATTCTCCGTACAAGGCGGATACGACTACGACCATAGTCCTTCCTATTCGTTCAGTTCCAAGCTGGTAGCTCCGGGTGCCATCAACAGCATGAACAACAGCAGCAGCCTGCACCGCTACTGGCAGAACACCAACAACCTGAGCTACCAAGGAGAATTCGGTGATCATACCCTGTCGGCCACTGCCGTATGGGAAATCAGCCACAGCACCGACACGGGCCTCAGTGCCGGAGGTTCGAACCTGAATAACGAAAGCGTAGGCTACTGGAACATCGGCAATGCCGCTGTACGTACCGAAAGCAATTCATACGTCGAATCTTCCCTGGCATCGGGTATCTTCCGACTGGGCTACGACTATAAAAAGCGCTACTTTCTGACCGCCTCCCTTCGTGCCGACGGTTCGTCGAAATTCCAAAAGAACCACCGATGGGGTTGGTTCCCCTCGGCTGCAGTGGCATGGGATATCGCCCAAGAAAAATTCATGGAAAACCAACATATCCTGAAACAACTGAAACTGCGTGCCAGCTACGGTGTCACTGGTAACGAAGCCATTTCTGCCTACAGTACCTTGGGTATGCTTTCAAGTACCACCTATGGCTGGGGAACCACAACCGGATACACAGGTTACTGGGGAAATCAATTTGCGACTCCCGACCTTACATGGGAAAAAACTTATCAGTATGACGTAGGTCTCGACTTGAGTCTTTTCGGCGTGGACCTCACGGTGGACTGGTTCAAGAAGCGTACGGTCGATCTGCTCTTCCAAAAGCAAGTCCCCCGATACAACGGCGGTGGTACCTACTGGGTGAACCAGGGTAAGCTGAACAATACCGGTGTCGAATTCTCATTGAGTACTTTCCCGGTGAAAAGTACCGTCGTATGGGAAACCAGTTTCAACGCCGCCTATGTAAAGAATGAAGTCATAGACCTGGCCGGCAACGACTTTGTACTCAGTGCCAACTACAGCGATCTGGGCGGTGCCATGCAGATTATGAAACCCGGCTATCCGTTAGGCTCGTTCTATGTATATCAATGGAAAGGCTTTGATGAAAACGGCGCCAACCTCTACCAGAAAGCCGATGGTACACTGACCACCTCTCCCACCTCAGACGACCTTGTCATCAAGGGACAGGCCAGCCCCAAATGGACACTGGGATGGAACAACACCATCACGTGGAAGAACTGGACACTGAACTTGTTCTTCAATGCAGCTACCGGATATAACCGTCTGAACATAAGCCGTTTCACGACGGCCTCCATGAGCGGTGTGTCACGTTTTATCACTCTGCGCGATGCCTATTTCAAAGGATGGGACTACGTTACCGACAAATCCGAAGCCCTCTATCCCAGCATCAGCAATACCGATAACAAGAGTTATGCCAATTCCGACTTCTGGCTGGAAGACGCTTCGTTCATCAAACTGAAGAATATCAGTCTGTCCTACAACATTCCGCGTAAAGTGGCCAAATTCGCCGGCATACAATTGACGGTCAGTGCACAAGACTTGTTGACCATCACCAAGTACAAGGGTATGGATCCCGAAGTATATTCAAGCTACGACGGACTGGACTACGGTGCCTATCCCATACCACGAACATTCACCTTTGCCGTGAAACTCAGATTCTAACCACTCACTAAAAGAATAAGAACATGAAAACTCATCTGTATATCAAAAACATACTCCTGGCAGCCACAGTAGCTCTCAGCCTCTCGGCCTGCGAGGATTTCCTGACCGAAAAACCTTACGGACAATTGACGACCGAAGGTTTCTTCAGTAGTAAGGAAGACTTGGACGCATCGCTCAACGCTCTCTATTCCGTCGTAGCCACTTCACAGGGACAAAACAACTACTGCGGCACCAATTTCTTGGCCGGTGACGACATCTCCACCCATCCCGCCAGTAACAAGCAGCCTCTGCGCGAGCATGACCAATACAGCGTCAGCGACAACAACTCGTGGCTGGTAAGCATGTGGGAACAGCGATACAAGGTCATCAAGGCCGCCAACTTCATCATCAACAATGCCGAACGTACGCCCGACGTCAGTGCCGAGGACATCAAGCAGGCACTTGCACAAGCTCATTACTGGCGGGCCTACTCCTACTTCTATCTGGTAACTACTTGGGGTAAAGTACCTGTCATGCTGGAAGAGGAAATAGACTACAACGCTCCCCTGAAATCAATAGAAGAGGTGTACGAACTTATCCTTTCAGATCTGAAAATTGCCGAAGAAGGATGCCCTGCCATGTATAGTAGCGAACCCTACGCCCGCAATGGGATCAACATTGCCGTCAGCCAAGGAGCCGTCAAAGCCACCATGGCCTATATATATATGTGTATGGCCGGCTGGCCGCTCAACAAAGGAACGGAATACTACGACCTAGCCGCCCAAAAAGCTGAGGAAGTGATAGACGGAGCCGAAAACGGGACCTATTACTACAAACTGCTGGACCAGTACAGCCAAGTCTATTCAATGGCCTACAACGAAAACAATCCCGAAGTGCTGCTCGGTGTATATTATAACCGTGACCGTACCGCCCAAATGATTCCACTGACTGACTTCCTGCTTGACATGAAGCAAGGCGGATGGGGCGACACCAATGGCGAAATCAAGTTCTGGAAAGAATTCCCCGAAGGGCCGCGTAAAGATGCCACTTATTTCCCCAAAATAATGTTGGCCGACGGGGAACTGCACGACTGGTGGTACGACACAGATCCTCCTTCACGTGAAGTGGTGGCTCCTGTCTTTATGAAAACAGCCGAAAGCTCGGCAAGAGGTATGGAATTTGACTACACCGACCCGACACCTCTTTCAGCAAACGGTGAAAAAACCGTGCAAATCATCCGCCTATCGCAAGTATATTGCTGGTATGCCGAAGCAATAGGACGTTCGGGAAAAGTAACCGCCAAGGCAGTGGAGATGCTGAACCGTGTACGTAACCGCGCCGACGGAGAAGCTTCCAATATCTATTCAACCTCCATGACACCCGAACAATTGGCCGAAGCCGGATACAATGAACATGGATGGGAAATAGCCGGATATTATTGGGCCGGACTGGCCAGCCGCGCCCGCGACATGTTCCGCATGTACCGCTACAAGGAACATTTCGAATTCCGCAAGGAAAATCCCGAAATCGAGGTTGCACCGGGTATCTTCCGAAAAGAAGCCGTAGCGGTCAGTGGTACGTGGGACGACAGCCGTATGTATTCGCCCTACCCCTATGAAGATGCAATATTAAACCCGAACTTGAAACAATAACGTATTCTTAGGAAATAACAATTCCAGGAAATAACGGGTCACCCCATATTCCGTTATTTCCTGGAATTGTTTGCATACAGCAGAAACTATCCAAGGGAAATAGCTATATTTGCCTCATCATCCAACATCTGTATGCCATGAAACAAACATTTTCAGCACTCTACGCTCTTTCTATTTTCCTTCTGTCGGCCATCAGTGCCGATGCACAAACCATCCAACCCGTCGAACCACCAATCATGGGTTGGAGTTCGTGGAACACTTACCGCATCAACATCAACGAAAGCCTCATCAAACGGCAAGCCGAAGCCATGGTATCGCTCGGACTGAAAGATGTCGGCTATCGGTACATCAACATCGACGACGGCTTCTTCGGATACCGCAACGAAAAGGGGATACTGCAAACCCACCCCAAACGTTTCCCAAACGGCGTCAAGTGTGTAGCCGACCACATTCACCGCCTCGGACTGAAAGCCGGTATCTACTCCGATGCCGGAGCCAACACCTGCGGTTCACTTTGGGATGCCGATCCCAACGGGGTAGGCGTTGGTCTGTACGGCCACGAAAAGCAGGATGCCGACCTCTACTTCAACCAATGGGGCTTTGACTTCATCAAGATAGACTATTGCGGTGCCGGACAGCAACTCGATTTGGATGAACGTGAACGTTATACAGCCATCAGCAAAGCCATTCGAGAAGTGTGTCCACGTGACATCTCGGTCAACATCTGCCGATGGGCCTTTCCCGGCACCTGGGCACGCGGCCTGGCCCGTTCGTGGCGCATCAGCGGCGACATATCCCCCCACTGGAGTTCCGTGAAGTCCATCATCCGGAAAAACCTCTACCTCTCTGCTTATGCCAGAAACGGACACTACAACGACATGGATATGCTGGAAATAGGCCGAGGCCTTACACAAACGGAAGAGGAGGTACACTTCGGGATGTGGTGCCTCATGAGCTCTCCGCTACTCATCGGGTGTGACCTGACGACCATTCCCGATTCCTCCCTGAAACTACTGAAAAACAAGGAACTGATAGCACTCAACCAGGATCCGCTGGGCCTTCAGGCCTATGTAGTGCAACACGAGGGCGAAGGATACGTACTGGTGAAAGACATCGAACAGCTGCGCGGCAATATGCGTGCCGCCGCCCTTTACAATCCGTCGGACAGCACATGCGACTTCCATGTACCGCTGGAACTGCTTGAACTAGGCGGGAAAGTAAAGGTACGTGATCTCGTGAAGCAAAAAGACGAGGGAACAGTCCAAGGATATCTGTCATACACCCTGCCGCCGCACAGTGTAAAGATTCTGCGCCTCAAGGCAGAACAACGCCTCGAACCGACCCGCTATGAAGCCGAATGGGCCTATCTGCCCCTCTACAACGACCTGGGCAAGCAGAAACGAATCATCAGTCCCCAGCCTTTTGAAGGAGCGTCGGGACGCATGATTGTAACCCACATCGGCGGAAGCAAGGACAACTACATGGAATGGAGCAACATCCATAGCGACAAAGGGGGCCGCTACACACTGACCATCGCCTACCTGCCTCCCGAAGCAGGGAAACGCGAAGTGAACGACCGCCTCATCGAGGTAGAAGTAAATGAACACGCCTACGCTCCCATCAAGAAGCTGGCAAAGAACCGCTCCGAAGGTATCTGTACCGTCAGCCAGCCCGTCCGACTGGAACCCGGCCGCAATACCATACGTCTGGGTAGCGCCTACACCTGGACACCGGACATCGACTGCATCACGCTCGAACCACAATCATAAAAGAATATAATGAAAGAAGGCTGCGCTTATAAGTACAGCCTTCTTTCATTATATCATCTGTCTTTCAATCAAGGCAGTGTTACCTTGAACAACTCACTTGGGCGATGTTCCCGATGAATGATGTCCACCATCTGATTAACAATATCGGGATGTTGGGCAGCTATGTCATGATCTTCGTGAATGTCCGTTGCCAAGTCGTAGAGATGAGGTTTTCCTTTCTTCACAACCAGTTTCCAGTCGCCCATACGCACACCAATCTGGTCTGTTTCATGGAATTCCCAATACAGGAAGTCATGCTTCTGCTGCTTGTCGTCCTGCCCCAGCATTGTCGGAGCGAACGAGATACCGTCGAAGCAATCGCCCTCCAACTTCTTGTTCAGATACTTTTTGGGGAATTTCTTGTCGTCTATCAGCTCGCAGAACGTAGGCATCACGTCGTAAAAGGCCAGCTGGTGGTCATTTACCATACCGGCAGGTACATGTCCCGGCCAGCGTACGATGAAGGGAATACGGATGCCGCCTTCATAACACTGGCGTTTCAAGCCGCGCAACTTACCGTCGCGCCCGAAAAATTCAGGATCGGCACCGCCTTCTTCGTGAGGACCATTGTCGCTGCTGAAGATTACCAATGTATTTTCGTCCAGCCCCTTCTCTTTCAACTTGGCCAAAATCTCGCCCACATAAGCATCCAGACGGGTAATCATGCCCGCAAATTCGGCATGTGTATGCACCACGGCATTATAACGCGAACCTTCGCTACCGCCCCACGTCTTGTCCACGAAAAACTTCTTCTTATAAGCCTTTAGAATCGAATCATTAGGCTGAGCCAGTTCTGCATGAGGCAATGTATAGGTGAAGAAGCCATAAAAAGGTTGTTTACCGTCCTGCTTGTCGAGCCAGGCCAAAGCCTCCTGATGAATCATGTCAGCTGAATATTGGGGACGTTTCTTGTAGTCGTCGCCATACATCGGATATTGGATGTTTTCGTCCATTGTGACGCGAATAGTAGCCGTATCGCCTTTCGACTTGCTATAACGGTTCAGGAAGTTCGGATAGTACAGATGGGCCTGGAACTGGCAGATGAAGCCATAATACTCGTCGATGCCGCGCTTGTCGGGCGTAGAGCACGAACCTTCGTAGCCGCCCGCCCACTTGCCGAACATGCCGGTGGTATAACCGTTCTTCTTCATGATCTCAGGCAGAATAATGTGACCAGGATCGTAGGGTTCCTGTCCCACAACGGTATATTCATCATTGTCACCGTACTTCATCAAAGGCGCATTGGTCCAATATTCTTTGTTTCCACGCACATGCCCGTGGCCTGAGTGCTGGCCAGTCATCAGTGAAGCACGTGAGGGCGCACTGACAGGACTCCCTGCGTAAGCTTGCGTAAAAAGCATGCCCTCGGCAGCCATACGATCCAAATTGGGAGTTTGAATATATTTCTGTCCGTAACAGGCCAAGTCACCATAACCCATGTCGTCACAGAGAATGAAGATAATGTTCGGACGGTCAGAACTATTGCCTGACTTCTCTGCCGCCACAAGCGGCAACGCCATCGTCAGGAAAGAAGCGGAATACAAAAGAGGAAATACTGGATTAGATTTCATAAGGTCACTATTAATTAATAATTGAAAATAAAAGATTTAACATCACAAAAGTAACTTATAAAAAGTCACAAACAAAACTTTCTGCTACAGCATTGCATTTGGGTTAACATTCATTTAATACAACAACCGCCAAAGAAAGCGATCAAAATCGCAACAGAGTACTCACCGCCGCCTGATAAGCATCAAGCCTGGAAGCCTTATGGATGGCTTTGCGTGCCTTGCGATCGCCTTCGGGTAGCAGGTATTCCCAAAAACTCTTCATCTTCATCAGCAACTGACGGTCGCCTCCCTGCAACAGCTCGGCATAGCGACAAAAAACATCGGAATGCATCAACCTGATTTTCTCACGCTTCTCTGCCTCGGAAAGTTCACTGCCACGTGCGTATTCCAAGCCCAAAGCCGGATTGGCCAGCAAGCCACGCCCAACAACGACACCTGCCAAACGGGGGAAACGCTCGCGAACACGACTAATATCAGCAACCGTCAATAGGTCGCCGTTATAGAAAAGTGGCTTCTCACACCCTTCGTAAAACGCACTGAAAGTCTCCATATCCACCTCTCCCTTATACTGCTGCTTGCCAAGCCGCGGATGCAAGATAAGGTCCGACAAAGGCAAACGGTTGAGCAAAGGCAACAGAGCCAGGCATTCATCCGCCTGCTCCCATCCCAATCGCAACTTGACAGACAAACGCATCTGGGGGAACTTCTGACAGAGCGTAGTCAGCAGGTTTTCCACCTCCTCGGGATAGGGCAACATGCCTGCCCCGTTGTGTCGTTTAGCCAGCAAAGGGAAAGGGCAACCCAAGTTCAAGTCTGCCTCGCGATAACCTCTTGATACAAACAACTCGAGAATCCGCTCCGCCTTCTCCAGATCAGGAGCAATGAGCTGGGGCACCAACCGAAAGCCTTCGTTATTCTCAGGCTCGATATCGCGCACGTCTTTCCGCCTGATTTCACCATGTTCCACTCTGACAAACGGCGAATAATAGCACTCTACGCCGCCAAAAAAACGTGCATGAGCCTGCCTGTAGATAGCGTCGGTATATCCCTGCAAGGGAGAAAAACGGATGGAAAATGTTGGTTGCATGGTTGTCAGTTGGTTGTTTCCGACAAATGTAAGGATATTCTTGGGCTTTTGCAAATGCCCCAGCAAAAAGCCTTCTTTCTGCTCATGAAAAACGAGGTAGCGACCTGCCAAAAGAAAGCTATGTTTTCGACTAAAGAAAACTATGTTTTAAGACAAGAAAAGCAATACTTTCTATCAAAAGGAACTATGTTTTTCCACCCGTTAATTATACCGAAAAAGAAAAAAGAAGAACGAAAAGGACAAACAGTTCCTACAAATATACGTTACTTTTGTAGTAAAACCCACCTTAAACAAGAAAGGAGCAAGAATATGAAAAAGTCAATTTACACCGCCTTCCTAGCCTGCACACTGGCATCTGCCGCTCCCATACAGGCACAGACGGACAAAGAGGCACAAAAGGCACGCACTGAACAGACCGTCAAGGAGGCACTCGAGGCCCGCCGCTACCGCATCGAAGTAAATTACATGACACCCATGCGCGGACGAAGCCGTGCCCTGACCGACAACTATTCGCTGACCATACATGGCGATTCCGTCCTCTCCTACCTGCCCTACGTGGGCGAAGCTTACAGTGCGCCTTATGGCGGCGGAAAGGGACTGAACTTCGACGCCCTTATCCAGACCTACGAAACGAAGGAAGGCAAGAAAGGGCGCAAGGAAATCCGAATTACGACCACAAACGACGAAGATTCCTATACGTACCATCTGACCATCTATCCCGACGGTACCACACAAATTCGCATCCAACCCACGCGACGCCAATCCATCTCCTTCAATGGAAAGATGGATACGGATGAGTGATTCTTTTCTCACCTTCTGAAGTGCGATGTACATCACCTGTTTTTGCTTTTCTATTGATATACAATAGTTTGCTAAAAACAGATGTACATCGCACTTTCTTGTATTCCCTCCCCATACCCGCTAACTTTGCCGCCGAAAAAAATAAATGCATGAAAAAAACTAAACTCTTCATACTCTTCATCTGCGCCTGCATGGCTCTGCCTGCCCAAGAGAAGGGAAAACGCTCGCTTTGGAAAGTAGAGCTGGCAGGCGCTCTCAACAATTACGACGCTTGGGAAGTGGAACCATCCGTCGCCTTCCTGCCATTGGATTATGTCGGAGCCAGTCTGGGGCTGATGTTCATCCGTCCCTATCACGACAATACGCCTGCAGGAACATCGCAGGACAAACAGCTCCGATGGAGCTATACAGACGATTATGCTCCCAGCTATTTGTTAGCCCTGCGGCCCGCCCTGCAACTGAATACGCCGAAATGGTGGGTGGGGCGTGATAAGGACTATGCTCTCTACCTCAGCCTGTCACCTGGTCTTACTCTACCCTTGCCCGCCAACCGTGGTTTCAACATCGACTATTATCCCAACAAGCCAGGCATGTGGACTACCATCCGCCGCGAATACATCCAAAATCAAGGAGCCCGCACCGTCTATTACCACCTGCGCACGGCGCTCTCATTGGAGATAGACGGAGGATTCATTTTCTCGCTCGGCTATACCTGTTCGGATTTCGATCTCTATGGCGGTAGTCGTAACATCACCATCGAAGGACGGAAGCTGTCTTTGCCCGCTCACAAGCTGATGCACTCGATATCCATTGGCCTTGGATACCGGTTCTAACTGGAATCAGCCAACACAAAAACACGTCAACAAAGGACATTTTCCCCACAAATCATTGCAAAAAGTCAAAGTTTGTTTTACATTTGCACACACTATACATTGAAATTATTATCACTTAGAACGAAAAACATACTTACCATGGACACAAGCAAGATTGTAGGCGAGAAAATCAAATCGCTTCGCGAAAGCAAGAACATCAGCCGCGAAGAGCTGGCAGAACGCTCTGGCCTGGCCATCGAACAGATTGAACGAATCGAAAACAACATCGACCTGCCCTCGCTGGCACCGCTTATCAAAATAGCCCGCGTATTAGGTGTACGCCTCGGCACCTTCCTTGACGATCAGGACGAAATGGGACCCGCCATCTGCCGCAAGTCGGAAGCAAGCGACAGCATCAGCTTCTCGAACAACGCGATCCAAAGTCGCAAACACATGGAATACCACTCCCTGTCCAAATCGAAGGCCGACCGCCACATGGAACCATTTATCATCGACGTAGCTCCGACAGACGACAACGAGTTCGTCCTCTCCTCACACGAAGGCGAAGAATTTATCATGGTGATGCAAGGCACCATGGAAATCTGTTACGGAAAAAACACATACCTGCTCGAGGAAGGCGACAGCATCTACTACGATTCCATTGTCCCTCACCACGTACACGCTTATCAAGGACAGGCTGCCAAAATACTGGCAGTAATCTACACACCCGTATAACACATGCATCTACATAAACTCGTATCGGGCACGCTACTGCTTATGGCTGTGGCGTGCACACGTGTTTCCGCCCAAGACGCCGAGCTGACTCGCATCAAGCAGAACTTTAGCCAACTGATACTGCCGACGGAAACGGATGAATTTCATCTGAACGCTACGCTGTCATCCCTTTCGCGTACCGAGAGAGGATCTGACCAGGTTGTGGTGGAACTGTTCCAACGCTATCCTTCAGATCCCGACATCATCCGCACCTTCCTAACCACACAAACTGCCGAAGGTACCTGGCCCGACATCAACTACCAGGACAAGAAGCGTTCGGGATGGGAACCACGCATACACACGGAACGTATCCTGGAGCTGGTGAAGCTTTACTCCACCCCAGGCAACGCCTACTATCATTCTGCCGAGATGGAAAAAGTCATACACAAGGCACTCGGCTGGTGGTTTGCCACCAAGCCTGTTTGCCTGAACTGGTGGTACAACCAGATAGGTGTGCCCAAGACCCTGGGCAACGCCTTCCTGCTCTTCGAACCACAGATGACGGACGAAGAACGACGGGGAGCCATCGAAGTGATGGAACATGCCCGTTTCGGCATGACGGGACAAAACAAAGTGTGGCTGGCAGGCAACGTCCTGGTACGCGCATTGTTACAAAACGACATGGACTTGGTGCGTCAGGCGCGCAACAGCATCGCTTCGGAAATCGTCACAGGACAGACCGAAGGCATCCAGCCCGACTGGAGCTTCCACCAGCACGGCACACAACAACAATTCGGCAACTACGGGTTGTCCTTCCTGGCCAGCATGAGCTTCTACTCAGGCGTCTTCGCAGGAACCTCGCTGGCCTTCAGCGACGAGCAGCTGGAGATTGTCCGCCGCCTCACCGACGAAGGCTATCGCTGGATCCTATGGAAAGGCAAAATGGACATCAGCGCCCTGGGCCGGCAGTTCTTCCAGCAATCGCAAGTGCATAAAGGCCTGGGAACCGCCTTTGCCGCTACCGAACTGGGAGGCGGCGCGTCCGAAGCCTGCAACGAAACGGCCCGCGCCCTGTGTCGCGAGAACTTTGGGCCCGACGCCACGAACGGACTGACGGGGAACAAGCACTTCTTCTGCTCCAACTATACCGTGCACCGCCGCCCCACGTGGATGGCTACGGTGAAGATGGCTTCGCGCAAGGTCATCGGCACCGAAACACTGAACGGCGACAACATGAAAGGCTTCTACTCGGCCGACGGAGCTACTTATCTCTATCGGGACGGACACGAATACCTCGACATCTTCCCCTTGTGGGACTGGCGTAAGCTGCCGGGCGTGACGGCCTTCGCCACCGACGCCCCCATGCCTGTGGTCAAGGGCGACCGGCCGCGCAACAACAGTGACTTCGTGGGCGGCCTGTCGGACGGACGGCAGGGAATGGCTGTCATGGACCTCGACCGTGCCGGCCTACGCGCCCGCAAGGCGTGGATCTTCACCGACCGCTTTGTTCTCTGCCTGGGAGCAGGCATACAGGCTGACAGCAGTCTGGCCGTAACCACCGCCATCGAGCAGTGCCACCGCCACGGCGACCTCTTCGTCCTGCTGCCCGGCGAACACTGGAAAACAGCGGAAGGCACCGTAACAGCCAGTGGCAAAGAAGTACGCTTCCACCACAACAGCATAGGCTACATCGCCTGGGGAGACGGCCTGAGGGCGACAGCCACCACCGAACGACGAACAGGCGACTGGCACGACGTGATGCAGATGTACCCCGAAGGTACGACCGTCAGCGGCAACGTGGTGCAGTTCTGTCTAAACCACGGCACGACTCCAAAGGATGCCTCCTACCGATACGTCATCCTGCCTGATGCCGACCGCGAACAAACCGCCGACTTCGACCTTAGCACCATCCGTGTGTTGCGCAACGACCATACAGTGCAAGCCGTCCTGCTGGCCGACGGTAGCTGCTGGCTGGCCGCCAGCGAACCCGCCACACTGACCCTACCCGACGGCACAGTAGTGAAAGCCACCACTCCCGGCATCTACCGCATAGCCAAGGGAACCGACGGAAGCTACACCGCCCTGTGGACCTCGCCCTCGCGACAGCATACGCAAGCCGAGCTGAACATCGGCGTCCAAACCCTGAAACTGACAGATACCTACCATTATACAAACAACGAATAAAGGAAAAACGCTTATGTTATACGAACGCACCCTCGGCCAGTGGCTGGAACACTGGGCCGAAACGACACCCGACCGAGAATACATCGTCTACTCCGACCGCAACCTGCGCTTCACCTGGAGCCAATTCAACCGCCGTGTGGACGACATGGCCAAGGGCCTCATCGCCATCGGCGTGGAGCGCGGCACGCACGTGGGCATCTGGGCCGCCAATGTACCCGACTGGCTCACCCTGCTCTATGCCTGCGCCAAGATAGGCGCCGTCTACGTCACCGTGAACACCAACTACAAGCAGTCCGAACTGGAATACCTCTGCCAGAACTCAGACATGCACACCTTGTGCATCGTCAACGGCGAAAAGGACAGTGACTTCGTACAGATGACCTACGCGATGCTGCCCGAGCTGCGCACCTGCCAACGCGGACACCTCAGGAGCGAACGCTTCCCCTACATGCGGAACGTCATCTACGTCGGGCAGGAGAAATACCGCGGCATGTACAACACCGCCGAAATCCTCCTGTTGGGCGACAACGTGGACGACAGCCGCCTGGACGAAATGAAGGCGAAGGTGACCTGCCACGACGTGGTGAACATGCAGTACACCAGCGGCACGACGGGCTTCCCCAAGGGCGTCATGCTGACCCACTACAACATCGCCAACAACGGCTTCCTCACCGGCGAGCACATGAAGTTCACGCAAGACGACAAGCTCTGCGTCTGCGTCCCCCTGTTCCACTGCTTCGGCGTCGTGCTGGCCACGATGAACTGCCTCACCCACGGCTGCACCGAGGTCATGGTGGAGCGTTTCGATCCGCTCGTCGTCCTGGCCTCCATCCATAAGGAACGCTGCACGGCGCTCTACGGCGTGCCCACCATGTTCATCGCCGAGCTGAACCACCCCATGTTCGACATGTTCGACATGTCCAGTCTGCGCACTGGCATCATGGCCGGCTCGCTCTGCCCCGTCGAGCTGATGAAGCAGGTGGAGGAGAAGATGTTCATGAAAGTGACCAGCGTCTACGGCCTGACCGAGGCCTCACCGGGCATGACGCACACGCGCATTGACGACCCCGCCGAAGTGCGCTACACCACCGTGGGCCGCGACTTCGAGCACACCGAAGTGCGCGTCATCGACCCCGAGACGGGCCTGGAATGCCCCGTCGGCGTGCAGGGCGAAATGTGCAACCGCGGCTACAACACCATGAAGGGCTACTACAAGAACCCCGAAGCCACGGCCGAAGTGATAGACAAAGACGGCTTCCTCCACTCCGGCGACCTGGGCGTGAAGGACGAACAAGGCAATTACCGCATCACCGGCCGCATCAAGGACATGATTATCCGCGGCGGCGAGAACATCTACCCCCGCGAAATCGAGGAATTCCTCTACCAGCTACCCGGCGTGAAAGACGTGCAGGTGGCCGGCATCCCCTCGAAGAAGTACGGCGAGGCCGTCGGCGCCTTCATCATCCTCCACGAGGGCGTCACGATGGACGAGAGCGAGGTGCGCGACTTCTGCCTGGGCAAAATCTCGCGCTACAAGATACCGAAGTACGTCTTCTTCGTCAAGGAATTCCCCATGACGGGCAGCGGAAAGATACAGAAGTTCAAATTGAAAGATGTGGGCCTGCAACTGTGCAAGGAGCAGGGAATAGAAATAATCTGACGGGAAAGGAAAATCCCGGATAAATAGTTAGCCGACCTATGTCGGGAGCCTGTCCGAGGCCTAGGACGCTCAGCCGACATAGGTCGGCGGCATTTCTGAGCCCTCCGACAGCCAGCTGATATAGGTCGGCG
>ULRH01035370.1_pt1 | contig 43925 bp, 30 predicted proteins | sample 1955271 | NCBI WGS metagenome assembly ULRH01 (sample SAMEA4835677, study PRJEB28245) | human gut metagenome | biome: gut microbiome; material: fecal sample | place: Denmark | collected 2008 | reverse complement strand
TTTTTTTGTTTGTAAAGCCATATCGTCAAAAGCGGTATGGCTTGTTTTTTCCAGTCAGACAATCTTTTTTCTCCAGTTAAGGAAATCTTTTTTTCCAGTCAGGGAAAAATATCTGTGATTTAAGGAGAGGAACTTCCCTTCAAATTCTTTACTTTTGTACCCGAACATTTCAAGAGATATGCCATGCAATTACCCGCCTCTTTTGTAGACTATACCCGTGCCCTGCTGGGCGAAGAAGAATACAATCGTTTTTCTGCCGCCCTGCTGGAGGACGAACACCCCGTCAGCATCCGCCTGAACCCTCAGAAGTGGGATAATTCTTCATTCTTCATTCTTCATTCTCCATTAAAAGAGGTTCCCTGGGCTACCGGTGCTTGCTACCTGGACCAGCGTCTGACGTTTACCTTCGACCCCCTGTTCCATGCCGGAGGCTACTACGTGCAGGAAGCGTCGTCCATGTTTGTGGAGCAGGCGGTGAGGCGGTATCTGCCGGAGCGGGCAGTGGCGGTGCTCGATCTCTGTGCGGCTCCGGGCGGCAAGTCGACCCACCTGCGCAGCCTGTTGCCTGCGGGCAGCCTGCTGGTGGCCAACGAGGTGATGCGCAACCGGGTGCAGGTGCTGGCGGAAAACCTGACGAAGTGGGGACATCCCGATGTGGTGGTGACAAACAGCGATCCGGCGGAGTTTACCCCGCTGGAACATCTGTTCGACTGCATTCTGACCGATGTACCCTGCTCGGGCGAAGGCATGTTCCGCAAGGACGAGACAGCCATCGGGGAGTGGAGTCCGGAGAATGTGGAAATCTGCTGGCAACGCCAGCGGCGTATCCTGACGGATATCTGGCCCTGCCTGAAGCCGGGCGGACTGTTGGTATACAGCACGTGTACCTATAACACGAAGGAGAACGAGGAGAATGTACGCTGGATTCGCGACGAGCTGGGTGCGGAGGTGTTGCCGCTCGATGTGCCTGCCGGATGGAACATTACAGGTAATCTGCTGGCGGGGGAAGATTTTCCCGTGTATCGCTTCCTGCCACACAAGACGCAGGGTGAAGGATTCTTCCTGGCCGTGCTGCGCAAGGCGGGCGATGAAGAAGAGGCGGGTGCCATGCGAATGGCGCAGATGGGGCGGCCGAATGCGGATAAGCTAATCTCGGGTAAACAGAAAGGAAAGAAGGGGAACGGCGGTAAAACTGCCTCTTCGTCGGCTTTCGGCAAGGAGCAGCTGGCGACGGTACAAGGCTGGCTGCGCGGGGCGGAAGGATACAGCCTGATGCCCGAGGGACAGGCGCTGACTGCTTTCGCAACGTCGTGGCTTCCTGTGTTGTCGGCCTTGAAGCAGCATGTTCGTGTGCTGCAGGCTGGCGTGACGCTGGCCGAGGCGAAAGGGAAGGATTGCGTTCCTGCCCATGCATTGGCCATGAGCAGCCTGCTTCGCCGTGGAGCTTTCGCCTGTGAAGAGGTGGACTATCCGACGGCCATTGCTTATCTACGCAAAGAGGCCGTCACCCTTTCAGGCGCGGCCCCTCGCGGTTTTGTATTGCTTACTTATCGGGATTTTCCTCTTGGCTTCGTGAAGAATGTCGGCAACCGGGCCAACAACCTCTATCCGCAGGAGTGGCGCATTCGTAGCGGCTACCTGCCGGAAGAAATAAGAATCTTATAGCCGGCTCTTATAGATTCTAGCCATCACTTTCTGATACTGGTTCTCCAGCTGCAGCAGATTGGCCTGGCTCTGGTAGATGACGGAGACTTCGACGAAGTACTCGATCATGCTGATCTGTCCGCCGTCCAGTGCCTGACGCAGCAGCTTCAGGTCCTGCTGGCGGCCGAAGGTCTCGGCATACTCCTGCATGGAGGCATGGAGGTTGCAGGCCTCGTCGTAGAGCTGCCACAGGGCGGTGCTGGCGCTGAGGCGGGCGTTCTCTTCGCGGAAATCGGCACTGAGGACTTGCGAACGGGCGGCCTTCACCTTGCCGTGGTTCTGGAAGATGGGGAACGAGAAGCCCACAACCAGTCCGTTCAGCGGATGGCGGCTCTCGGTGTTGCGGCGGTAGCCCAGCTCCAGGCCGGGCAGCCAGCCCTGACGGCTGACGGACAGCTGCTTCTGTGCCGCCTGGCTCTCCTGCCGGAGCGAGAGCAGGGCAGGGTCGGAGGCCAGCAGCTCTTCGCACAGCGGGCCGAAGTCGGCAGGCAGGGGGACGGAAGGATAGTCCGTCAGGCCCAGGTTCTGCGCCGTGGCGGCGGCAGGTCCGTCGGGCATGGGGCGGCCGGGGACGAGCGACACGTTGCCGTTCAGGGCCGTGAGCTCCTTCAGCTTGCTGTCCAGTGCCGTGCGGTTCATGCGGGCTTCGGTGCGTACGTTCAGCAGTTCGAGGTTGATTTTATTGGTTTCCAGCGTGCTGGCGTCGCCCGTCTCCAGGCGGCGGCGGTAGTAGGCGGCCAGGTCCTCGGCATTCTTCAGCCGCTCGTCCAGCAACTGCTGTTGGCGGCTGAGGTGGATGATGTCAAGGCAGGCTTCCTGGGCCTGGAGCAGGATGGCCTGCCGCTGGGCATTGGCCTGCGCGTCCAGTGAGTTGGCCTTGAGGCGGTTCAGGCGGGCACGGCTGACGTAGAGTGAGGGGAAGTCGAAGCTCTGGGCAATGACCAGCTCGCCCACGGTGATGTTCTTGTCCTGCGAGTCCCACAGGTGGGCATACGACAGGGTGGGGTCGGCCAGGTTGTTCGAGGCGCGGTTCTCCAGCTTCTGTGCCTCCGTGGTGCGGGCGTTGGCCTGCAGTTCCTTGTTGTTGGCCTCCACCTGCTGGAGGATGGCTTCGATGCCGCTTTGGGCGTGCACCCCTGCCGCCAGGGCAAGGCATGCACAGATGATTATTGTCTTCTTCATTTCTTTTGGGTGTGTATGAGCAGATAAACGATGGGGATGATGAACCCGTTGAGGAAGGTCGACGTCAGCAGACCGCCGAGGATGACCTTAGCCATGGGGCTCTGTATCTCGTTGCCGGGCAGGTCGCCGCCCAGGGCCAGCGGGATGAGGGCCAGCGCACTGCTGAGGGCCGTCATCAGGATGGGGTTCAGTCGGTCGAGCGAGCCGCGGATGATGCTGTCGTGCAGCGAGTAGCCTTCCACGCGCTGCAGGTGGTTGTAGTGGCTGATGAGCAGCATACCGTTGCGCGTGGCGATGCCGAACAGCGAGATGAAGCCGATGATGGCCGGGATGCTCACCTCGCCGGTGGTCAGCAGCAGGGCGAAGACGCCTCCGATGAGGGCCAGCGGCAGGTTGATGAGGATGACGGCGCTCTCCTTGACGCTGCGGAACTCGTGGTAGAGCAGCAGGAAGATGACGACGATGGACATCAACGACGTCAGCAGCAGCGTGCGGCTGGCCGCCTGCTCGCTCTCGAACTGGCCGCCGTATTCCACGTGGTAGCCTTCGGGCAGCTTGATGTCGGCGTCGATGCGGGCCTGGATGTCGGTCACCACGGAGCGCAGGTCGCGGTCGGCCACGTTGGCCGAGATGACTATCTTGCGCTTCACGTTCTCGCGGCTGATGCTGTTGGGACCCATGGACGAGCGGATGTCGGCCACATAGCCGAGCGGCACCTGACGGCCGTCGCCCGTATCAATCATCAGGTCGCTTATCTTCGAGGCCTGGTCGCGCAGGTCGTCGCGCAGGCGGACGGTGAGGTTGAACGACTTGCCCTGCTCGTAGACCTGCGACACGGCCTCGCCCGCCAGGCAGGCGTTGACGTACTCGGCAAACTGGGGCAGGGTGATGCCGTAGCGGGCCAGCATCTCGCGGCGGGGCGTCAGCGTCAGCTGCGGACGCTCGATCTGCTGCTCGACGGTGAGGTCGGCCACGCCCTCGACGTCCTGTATCTTGTCCCTTATCTGGCTGGCGAGGCTGAACATGCGGTTCAGGTCGTCGCCGAAGAGCTTGATGGCGATGTTGGCTTTTGTGCCGCTGAGCATGGCGTCGATGCGGTGGCTGATGGGCTGGCCTATCTCGACGTTGACGCCGGACAGGGTGGCGAGCTTCTCGCGCACCTCGGCCACCACCTCGCTGCGCGAACGGTCTGTCAGCTCGAAGGGGGCCTCGATTTCCGACCCGTTCACGCCGCGCGAATGTTCGTCCAGCTCGGCGCGGCCGGTCTTGCGGGCTACGGTCTGGATTTCGGGCACGGTGAGCAGCAGTTCCTCGGCCCGTCGGCCGATGGCGTCGCTCTCTTCGAGCGAGATGCCCGGCAGCGAGGAGAGGTTGATGGTGAACGACCCTTCGTTGAAAGGCGGCAGGAACGAGCGGCCCAGGGTGAAGAACAGGCCCAGGGCGACGGCGAAGAGTGCGACGGTGCAGCCCAGCACGGCACGCTTGTGTTGTAAGGCTTTTTCGAGCACGATGCCGTAGACTTTCTTCAGCGTGCGGGCCACGGCGGAGTCGCCCGAATCGGCCCCACAGGTACTTCTGGAGGGGGGTGCCGGAGACTCTAAGGAGTCGTCGCCCGAAACTCTAAGGAGTCTTGCTTCATGACTCCCTAGAGTCTCAGCCCGTGACTCTAGGGAGTCTTCGGGGCTGACTTCGGGGTGTATCTGAATGTCTTCAGAATGTTTATCTTCTTTACTGCGAAGCAGGTACGAGCAGAGCACGGGCGTCAGCGTCAGCGCCACTACCGTCGAGGCGGCCAGGGCGGTGATGAAGGCGATGCCCAGCGGGACGAGCATGCGCCCCTCCATGCCGCTCAGGAAGAACAGGGGCACGAAGCTGACGACGATGATGAGCGTGGAGTTGAGGATGGGCATGCGCACCTCGCGCGAGGCGTTGAACACTACCTGCAGCACGGGCAGACGGCGCTCGGGCGGCAGGAGGCGGTTTTCGTGCAGGCGGCGCCAGACGTTCTCCACATCGACGATGGCGTCATCGACCAGCGAACCGATGGCGATGGCCATACCGCCCAGACTCATGGTGTTGATGGTCAGGCCCATGTAGTGGAGCACCAGCACGGACACGACGAGCGACAGGGGCAGGGTGACGAGCGAGATGAGGGTCGTCCGCACGTTGGCCAGGAAGAGGAACAGCACGATGACCACGAAGATGCCGCCTTCGACGAGCGACTTGCGCACGTTGCCGATGGAGCTTTCGATGAAGCGGCTCTGGCGGAAGATGTCGGTCGATACCTTCACGTCGGGGGGCAGGTTCTTCTGCAGGTCCTGGAGGGCGGCTTCCAGCTTGCCGGTCAGCTCCAGCGTGCTGGTGGCGGGCTGCTTGGTCACGGTGAGCAGCACGGCGGGTTTGGCGCGTTCCGAAGCCAGTCCCAGCTTGGGCGTCTGCGCGCCGATGCGCACGTCGGCCACGTCTTCCAGCAGGACGGGGGCGGCGAGTGAGCCGTCACTGTCCGTAGTGGACTTTACCACGGTCTTGCCCAGCAGTTCGGTGTTGGTCGTAGCTGTCAGTCCGCGCACGATGTACTCGTTGCCGTATTCGTAGATGACGCCTCCGTTGGCGTTGAGGTTCATGCCGCGTGTGGCACTGAGCACCTGGCCCAGCGTCACGCCGTAGTGGCGCATGCGCTCGGGGTCGAGCTGTATCTGGTATTCCTTGATGTCGCCTCCCAGCACGGCCACCTGCGCCACACCTCCGGTGGAGAGCAGGCGCGGACGGATGGTCCAGTCGGCCAGCGTGCGCAGGTCGAGCATGGAGGTGGAGTCGGCCGTGAGGCCTACAATCATCATCTCGCCCAGGATGGACGACTGCGGTCCCAGCGTCGGCTTGCCCACGCTTTCAGGCAGTTCTTCGGCCACGAGCGAGAGCTTTTCGCTGACAATCTGTCGGGCCAGGTAGATGTCCGTGTCCCAGTCGAATTCCACCCAGACCACGGAGAAGCTGTGGGTGGACGAAGAGCGTACGCGGCGCACGTGTGTGGCGCCGTTGACGGCGGTTTCGATGGGGAAGGTGACGAGCTGTTCCACCTCCTCGGCGGCCATGCCGTTGGCTTCGGTCATGACGACCACGGTCGGCGCGGTGAGGTCGGGGAACACGTCCACTTCCGTGTGCATGGCGGTGTAGGTACCGCCCACGAGCAACAGCACCGAGGCGACGAGCACCAGGATGCGGTTCTGTAGGGAGAAGTGTATGATTTTATTGAGCATAACTTGTTAAATGAAGAATTAAGAATGAAGAACGAAGAATTCCTGTGTATGGAAATTCTTCATTAGGAAGCGCAGCTTCCATTCTTCATTTTTCGTTTAATTAGTGTTCATGACTATGCGCCGGAAGTGCGTTCGCCGCTCCGGCCAGTTTCACCTGATAGGCACCGCGGGTCACGAGGCGGTCGCCTGCCTTCAGCCCGCTGAGCACCTGCACGCGCTGGCCGTTGTCGGCACCCAGGGTGACGAGCTGCTTGCGGTAGCACTCCTCGTCCAGCTGCAGGTAAACGTAGAAGCTGCCCTGTTCTTCGGTCAGGGCCGAGCGGGGCACGCTGATGACACCCTCCATCGGGCGTGCCAGCAGGTAAATCTCGACGAAGGAGCCGGGCACCACGTCGCCGCGGTTGTCGAACTCGAAGGTCACAGGGATGTAGTAGCTGCCTTCGCCCGAGGCCTTGCCGTAGGACAGCAGACGGCCGTTCAGGTCTTGCAGGGCATACACTTTGCTGTTATAGGGCGTACAGAAGTTGGCCGAGGTGATGGCGGGCAGCGAGGCATAGTACTTCTCCGACACGTCGGCACGGAGGAAGAGGCGGCGGTTCTGTGTGATGCTCACCAGCGGCTGGCCCACGGTGACGTAGTCGCCTTCCTTCACCAGCAGGCTCTTCACGTAGCCGCCTATGGGGGCGGTGACAGCCTGCCCGCGGTCGGTGTGGTTCTTGGCTACGGCCTCGTAGCTGATGCGGGCGTTCTCGTACGCTTGCTTGGCCTGCGCGAAGTCCTTCTCCGAGACGATGCGGCTCTCTACGAGTGCCTGCATGCGTTCGTATTCCTTCTTCGATACCTCGTAGGCTACACGGGCTTTCTGCACGGGGTCGCCCTCGGCGATGTTGCCCGACGAAAGCAGGACGAGCGGCATGCCTTCGCGCACGCTCATGCCTTCGGTTACCTTTCCCTTGAACGACACGACGCCGGCCACGGTGGCTACGGCTACCCGTTCGTCACCCTGCGCGGCCAGTACCTGCCCGCTGGTCTTGATGACCTGGGTGAAGTTGCCCGGTTCTACGGTACCTGTTTCTACGCCTGCGGCCTGTGCCTTGGCGGGCGGCATGACGATTTCGTCCGAGGTACTTTCGGTATGGGCGGCTTCGGCGTGTAGGTCTCCCTCGTGGTTGTGACTATGGCCTTTTTCCTCGTGGGCATGCTGTTCGTGGTCATGGTCATGTTCGTGGTTGTGGGCTTCGGTAGCATGGTCGTGCCCTTCGTGTCCGTGGTCGGACTGGCTGTTGCAGGAGCCCAGCGACCATGCGACGAGGACTCCCAGAAATATCAGTTTCTTCATTGATAGATGTGGATTAAGTTCTTGCTATTAATAAATGTGGTTTCCGGCTGCAAAGGTACATGTACAGAGGCTGCAACCGGGTTGCAAAATGTGCGGGTGCACACGGCAACGCTTAGGCAAGAAGGCTGGGAGGAGCCCTTAATCCCGAGGCACGGGCGATGTAGACACCGTGCAGCGATTCGATATAGGGAGAATATAAAGCAGTTGAATAAAAAACGGTGTAGGGAGACAACAGGCTGACAAGCAGACTGAGGTCGGCCGGTTGCAGGACAGGGCGAGGCTGGGGAGCCTGGCGCTCCACCCGCGGCGTGCGCTGGACGAACTGGTGGGTGAGGCAGCCCTTGTCGTGGCAGCAGTTGGGATGGCCTGCCGGATGGTGGTGATGATTCGTTTCGCCGCAACCCGTATGCAGGTCGTTCTTCAGGCAGATGGCCTCACTGCCATGATGATGATGGGGCACGACGGGCACTGCCAGCATCAGGATGCTGAGCAGGAGCAGCAGTGCGGTAATGTAGGGCTTCCGTATCATCCGGATATCTTATTTTATTGGACTTGCGGGGCAAAGTTAAGGAAAAATATGGAATATGCTTGGGATGGTGGGCAAAATCTCGATGCCGTGCGGGTACTTTAAGACGGGTAAGGCACCGCTCTATTCCTGAACGGATATGAAACCGCCCGCCGCTTCAGGTTGCGGCGGGCGGAGGAGAAGGAGCTCAGGCTCCTGCTGGAAAGGAGAGAGGGCTTACTCAGTCCGCAAGGAGTGGTGCCCGTCTATGGGGAACGGTTGTCCGCTCCATGCCTTCTGCGAAGTCCAGGGCTGCGGGGCGTCCGTCCAGAAAGGATGGTCGGCCGGCAAACCCAGTGGCATGAATACCAGTGAAGTCATGTAGAGGCTTCCGTTGTTGGTGTAATAGTTGGACAGGTCGGGTTGGTGTCCGGCGAAGCCCAGTTGCAGGAAGCCCGCTTCGTTGAAGTTCCCTTTAACCTTGAACATGTTGTGCATGACGGCTGTCAGCGCGCTGCGCACCTGTCCGTTGCTGATACCTTCCGGCAATCCGTACTTCCATGCAGCCATGGCCAGTGTCTGGAAAGCTCCCATGCGGTAGACCACCGAGCGGCCGAAGGCAGGGTAAGTGCCTTCCGGCGAGATGAGGCGTTCCATGAACGTATTGAATCGTTGCATGCGCTTTATGGCCAGTTTTACGCTGATGGGTGTCCAGAAGTTGTGGTCTCTCAGCACTTCCAGCATCTCGATGTACATGGGGTGGATGACATACGCGTTATAGTAGTCCAACGCCATTTCGGGGCCGTCCGAGTACCAGCCGTCACTCAGGTACCATTCGTTGATTTTGTTGGCGGCGACGGTCAGTGCATACTGGTCGGCGGCTTCACCCGTATACATGAGGAATGCTTCAATCAGTCCGCGGAACAGCAGCCAGTTGTTGTAGGCGGGGCGTACGGTGCGCAGTTTCTTGAAGTGTTCAATGTAACTTTTGCGTGTCGCTTCGTCCAGCATCTTCCAGATGGAAGGGGCGCGCAGGAAGCTTTCTGCCAGATAGGCGGCATCTACCAGGCGTTGCGTGGAAGGCGTCTCCCACAGCAGGTAGTCCGAGCTGGAAGGGTCTACGGCGTTCTTGTAAGACAGCAATGCCCATTCGCGCAGTTGCTTGCGCATTGTTCCTTCCGTCGTATCGTCATCGGGCAATGCCAGCCAGGGCGAGATGCCTGCCATCAGGCGTCCGAAGGTTTCCATATAGGCCACGCGTTTGTCTCGTCCGTCCCAGGTGGGGCTGAGTTCCAGCTGCATGTTTTTCTGTAGTTCTCCTTTGCTCATGTTCTCCAATACAGGGGCAGCTATGCGGTAGCACAGTTCGGCCCACTGTTGGCGGTCGTTCGCAGGTTCCGCTTTCTTGTTCTTGGCGGAAACGCTCGCCACGCATAGCATGGCGAACGCGATGATTGTAAGATGACGTAGTTTCATAAGTCTTGTTTATTTCTCCAGATCCAATTTCCGTTTCAGTGCTTCCAGGTAGTAATAATCCGCATAGTTCAGCGGTACGTCTATCTCGCTGTTGTGGGGAAGGCTGCCTACGCTGTGCATCAGCACGAAACGGCCGTTCTCGCTAATCGGAGCCGTATAGGCCGGCGAAGCGAGTGATGTCATGATGCTGTCGGCATAGCTCTTGCAGGCTTGCGGGTCTTCTACCGGGTAGGTGCTCATCTCGTAGAGGGCGGAAGCGATGACGGCTGCGGATGATACGTCACGCGGCTCGTTGGGGATGTTGGGCGCATCCATGTCCCAGTAAGGAACAAGGTCGGTAGGCATGTTCTTGTTGTTCTTCATGAAGTTGAACGTCTTCACGGCTTGTGCCAGATACTTGGGGTTTTGGGTTTCGCGGTAGCACATGGTATAGCCGTAGATGGCCCATGCCTGTCCTCTTGACCAGGCGGACTCGTCGGCATAGCCTTGTGCCGTCTGGCGGTGTCTTACGCTGCCGTCTTCGATGCTGTAGTCTATCACGTGGTAGCAGCTGCCGTCGGCACGGAAATGTTCCTGCATGGTGCGGTCGGCATGTGCTACGGCCACCTTGTAGAACGTGGAGTCACCCGAGAGCTTGGTAGCCTCGAACAGCAGTTCCAGGTTCATCATGTTGTCGATGATAACCGGGCATTCCCAGCCGCGTTTCGACTGCCAGCTGTTGCCTGTCACGTTCCAGCTCTGGATCACCTGCGGCTTCTCGCGGAAGCGGGTGCAGAGCGACTTGGCTGCCTGTATCATCACGTCCTTGTAGCCGGCTTTGTTGATGAGGCGAAGTCCGTTTCCGAAGCTGCAGTTGATGATGAAGCCTATGTCGTGGTGCCACGTCAGGTTCTGCGCTTCACTGATGGCTTCCGTGTATTTCTGTGCCAGGGGCAGCAAGGTTGTGTCTCCGGTCAGTTCATACAGGTACCATACACTGCCGGGGAAGAAACCGCTGCGCCAGTCGGCGTAGCCACAGTAATATACGTCTCCTTCGGGTGTCAGCGTCACGGGGTTGAGACATTTGCCGCTGGCTTCGATGGTGTCTATCTCCAGTCCGATTTGGGTACGGGCGTTCTCGATAGCTTGGGTTACCACGCTTCCTGGGGAGCGGTGGTTGTAGACTTGGGTTGGTTGCAGGCTGTCATCGCCAGGAGGCAGGCACAGCCGATGAGAATTGAACGTTTACGTTTCATGATTTATAAATATTTAATGGTAAAAGAATAGTTTCCTTTTTTCGTCTGCTCTTTGGCTTTGAAGGAGAGGCGGTAAATCTGTTCGCCCCATACGTTGGACAACTTGGGATCCGTCAACTTGACAGGCTCCACGGTCAGTTCAAACCGCTTGGCGTCGTATGCCAGTTCCGCGTTTACATCCTCCACGTGTATGCCTACCTTTCCCGCAGTTGCTGTGTCTATTTCTCCCCATGTCATAAAGTTGACGATGTTCGGTGCGGTGGTTTCCGTCAGTTCGAACGAGTCGTTGATGCGCACCTGTTTCCCGTCGAGCCGGTAGGAGCGTGTCCACGTCTTCACGTTCGCCTCTTTCGGGTAGGCCGAAGCGATGTTGGCCGAGAAGTTGTTTTTGGAAGCCTTTACGTCGGTGGCCTTGTAGTTCTTGCCGTATCTCTGGGGCACGCCGTTGATCAGGGGCAAGTTGTGGTAGTTGCTTTGCATTGTCCAGATGCTGTATCGTTCGCTGCTGAATGTCTGGCGGGTATAAGTGCCTACTCCGGCATCGATCAGCACCGGCGTCTCGTTCATCCACACCGAACAGGTACCCACGTCGTTGTGGTTGTGGCTCTCGTCGTTATAACCGCCCTTCGCGGCCAGAAAGACTCCCTTCTTGCCCGACAGGTAGCAGAATTCCGTTTCCGGGTACCAGGTAAAGTCCGGGATGATGTGTGCAGGCGTGGCCTGTTGCAATTCTGGGTCGATGCTGAGTGCTGCGAGCGTGCGGTACACATCGCGGCCGTTGAATGGCGTTTGTCCCGGCTTGCGCATCAGGGCGGCGAAGCCTTTCAGCTCCTCGCTGTCCACAGCCTTCCCGAAGCGGTAGATGAGCGCTGCTTCGCCGCCTCCTTTGGCCGAAGCGTCAGCGAAGTTCACGACCCAGCCGTTGCCCACGTAGGAACGTGAGATGTATTCACCCATGTTGCGTATCATGGGTTCGTGGAAGATGCTGACCTTTCCGCCCGTGATGTCGGACAGCAGTTCCAGATAGTCCAGTGTCTTGCCGGCGGCATGTCCCCAGTATGAAGGACCTTCCTCGCAGCCGCCGTCCGCCTTGATGTAGTTCAGGAATTTGTCTACCGACTCCATGGTGAGGTATACGGCCTTGGCTAGGCGGTCACGGTCGTTCTCCATCAGCATGAAGCACATCAGTACGTTGCTGTTGCACCAAGGGTTCCAGTTGTTCAGCATGCGTCCGTTGTAGTTGCGTCCCATCCACCAGAAAGAGTCGTTGGTGAGGTAGGGAGTCATGACGCGCGTCTCCAGTTCGTGCTTCAGGCGGCGCGATATTTCCGGGTCTACCTTGTCGAAGGAGTCGTGCATGAAGTAATACGTCCACGAGAGGAGGCCGCCCAGGTCGCCTGCCGTGAGGTCGATGACGGGATAGTCGTAGGCGGGCAGTGCGCGGTTCGTGGGCTGCACGATGAGGTGGGCGGCGAGCGCCCATGAAGTCATCTCGCACGTATGGAACACGCCGTTTATCAGTTGGTCGATGAAGCGTCCCTTGCCTTCGGCCAGCTCCGCCAGCAGGAGGTCGGCGATGGCTTTGTTGTTGGCGTCGAACGGGTCTTCCATGGCGTTGCGGTTTCCGGTGCGTTCAAAGGCCAGGTAATCTGTGGCACGGACTACCTTCCATTGGTAATCCAGCCGTTTCTCTCCCCGGCGGATGTATTGTTCCTTGTGTTTTCCTAGGAAGGCATCCCAACCGGCGCGGTCGGTGTAGGTGGGATAGGTAACCCATTTTTGGTTCATGACGAGCATTCCTTTTAGTTGCTCTGGAGTTGCCTGCTTTTCCAGCAGGTTTCTTTCCGTATAGCAGAATGCGCAGACGGAGCACAATACGAAGCTGATGAACGTGATAATTTTTTTCATGGTTCTATTCTGTTTTGAAAATATGTTGCAAATGTGGGTGTTTTTTCGATATATGCCAAAATGAAGATGCAAAAATCCCCGTAAGCTCTTGCGGACTTACGGGGAAAAACTGGGATTGTTATCCCGGAGTCAATCTAATTATCTATGTTTGCAAGATTTTTTCGGGTTTTAGTATTCCCAACCCGGAGTCTGCTTCATCTCCGGATTCAGCTCGATTTCGCTCTTCGGCACGGGCCAGGTGTACCACTGGTCGCCAATCCATCTGTAGGTTGTAGAACCGGTACTTTCCGTACCGCCCCATGCGTGCTGCGCGCATACCTGGCTGAACTTGGTTTCCTTAATGGTGAACCAGCGCATTTCGTCGAAGAAGTTGATGCCTTCGTTCACGAACTCGCGGCGGCGTTCGTCACGCACGTAGTTGCGGGCTGTTTCCGGATCAGAGAACTTCCCGGCGGGAGTCGGAATGCCTACACGGTCACGCACTTGCTTCACATAAGTCATGGCTTCGGGCAAATTTCCTTGTTCTACTTCGGCTTCGGCTGCCATCAGCAATACATCGGCATAACGGATAATCGGCTCGTCAATAGGATTGTGCTCACGGCGTGTGTATTCCAGACCTTCACCGATGAATTTGCGGTGAATGTATTTGAACTCATTCTGCGCATTGCAACATCCTGTGGTGTAATAATCATCCGGTAGGTTAGGGTTGGCGTTTGGTTCGGCTGAAGCTTCGTTGAAATAGTACTTACCAACTTGCGGGTAACGGTAGGTATACCATCCTTCGGCTTTTGATTGATTATCTACGCCTAAATAATTCGCGTAAGGCGTTACTACGTTGTAAGCCAGGCGTGGGTCGCGGTTGGCGTAAGCGGCTTTGATACGCGCCTCGTTGCCTTCAGGCAGGTAATAGGCTTGGATGTCGGCGGGTAATTTTGCCAGTTCTTTGTCAATGGCTGCTGTCACAGTGGAGTGTATTTCCATTCCGTTGATGTATTTGTCGCGCATGAAGAATACCTTACGGTATTGAGTATGGCCTTCGGCCGCTTCACGTGCAGTCACTTCGGTCCACGCATCGCCCAAGTAGTCTTCCCATGCAAAGTCCTTGACCGTACCGTCGGGGTTTACTTCTTCATAAAGTTCAACCATGGCAGGCGTTACCTGCAAGTCGGTCCAACATCCACGACCGTCCTGTGCTCCTTGTGTGAAAGCAGCACAGTATTTTTGGATGGCAGTACCGTAACCTGTCGGGTCGGCAATGTATTGCAGGCTGAGAATCATTTCCTCGCAACGTTCGTTGGATTCTTTGAACAGTTGCTTGTAGTCGCCAAACAAGCTGTAACCACATTCACCTACTTTCTTGAAGTCAGCCACGGCGTCGGCATATTGTTTGGTAATCAAGTAGGCACGTCCGCGCAATGCGTAAGCGGCTCCCTTGCTCACACGGCCTTCACCGCCGATTTGGTTATCCGGCAGGGCGGGCTCGTTGATGGCATCGGTCAGGTCTTGGATAATCTGTGCCCAGACTTCTGACTCGGGGCTCTGTATCTTGTTACATTGGTCCGGGTCTACCGGCTCCAGATAAAGGGGAACACCGATACCGTTGCCCACATTTTCGGGGCTGCCGCCGTTGCCGAAGAGGATATTCAGACGGTCGTAGAAATAAGCGCGGAGCACCTTGCATTCTGCCACCAGCCGGGCTTTCTTTTCCTCGTCAATCGGCGCGTTCGGAATACCGGCAATGGCGGCATTGGCACGATGGATGCCGTCATAGCACCATTGCCAGATGTTCAGGAAGAAACCGTTGCTGGGATTGATGGACGTAGTGAACAGGTTCTGCATACCATACTCTCCTTGTCCGGACATGCCCAAGGCTTCAAAGCCATAATATCCGATGTCTATGCTTGCACCGATGAAACCGCTGCCAGGGAATGGATTTTTCAGTGAGTAGTACACGCCGATGACACCCTGGTCCACGCTGTTTTCCGTGGTCCACATGGTGTTGCTGGACAACTGGTTGCTTGGCGCGGTGTCCAGGATATCCGTACAAGCGGTCGTACCGCCCAATACGGTGGCTATTGCCAATAAATTGAATATCTTTTTCATATCTTTATATTCTTATTATTAGTTAGTTAGAATGTAACGGAGATACCGCCCGAAAGCATGCGTGCCAACGGGTAAACCACCAATGATGAACCCAATTCGGGGTCTACGCCCTCAAAATTCTTGCTCTTGATGGTCAGCAGGTTTTCACCCGTGAAGAAGATGCGTACGTTGCTGATGTGTGCCGGTGCCACCCACTTCTTGGGCAGTGTATAACCGATTTGCAGTGATTTCAGCTTGAGGAACGAAGTGTTCTGCAAGTAGTACTGGTTGCTGGGCATTGTGCCGCCGCCGGCCAACAGACGCGGGTATTTTCCGTTGATGCGGGCACTCTGGTCTTGTGCCGGGTCGTAAGACGAGCCGATGATGTTTCCATCCGCGTCTTCAATGATTCCTTCATAAGCTGCTACCGCGTCATAGAAATAAAACTTATCCCATGCATCACTCGGCAATTGGTCTTTGAAGTTAGAAATCACATTGGTATTGGCACCTCTTCCATTTACATAATGGTAGCTGCCTGCGCGGCCGGACCATACCATGCTCACGTCAATACCCTTCCATTCCGCGAAGAGGTTCAGACCGAAGTTGAACTTCGGCGTGGTGCTCTTGCCGGTGAACTCACGGTCGTCGTCGTTGCCGTACTTGCCGTCACCGTTGATGTCGTCCATAATCATGTCACCGTACCACAAGGTTGCACCTTCCGGACCGATTTCATGCAGGTTGTTGTTGAACGAATAACCTGCTGCCATCATGGCTGCTACCCAGTCGAGGTCGGCTTTCGTGCGGATCATACCGTCCTTCGGACCACCTTTGGGATTTACGCTTCCGTCTGCCAGGTAATAGCTTCCGTCACCGCTGTAAGGACGGCGCAGGAACCATTCATCAATCATGTGGCCTTCTACGCGGCGGGTATTACCACCGGTTGATACGTCGGCCAGATTGGTGTAACGCCAAGTCGGGTTGCCCCAGATGTCAAGTGTGTTCGGGTCTTGTTCCCAAGTCAATGTGCCTTGGAAGTCGGTGATTTCGTTCTTGTTGAACGAGAAGTTGGCACCGATGCCATAGCGGAAGTCACCGATCTGGTCATTCCAGTTCAGGTTGATTTCAAAGCCTCTATTGCGTAGGCTGGCGGTGTTGGACATGGGGGCGCTGATACTACCCATGGTCTTGTAGATGACGGAGTTTGTCAGGATGTCCGACGTGTTGCGTATGTAGTATTCCAATTCAGCAGACAGGCGGTTGTTGAGGAAACCCATGTCAAGACCGATATTCCAAGTCGTTACTTTTTCCCAAGAAAGACCCAAGTTCTGAATGGAAGACTGAATCAAACCATTTTGTACGGATTCGTTAAATACATGGTTAACCTTGCTGTACAAAGCCTGCCAGTCATAGTTGCCGCTGACGGTGTTACCCAGCGAACCGTAAGAAGCGCGGAGCTTCAGGTTGCTGACTTTATCCCGGATAGGTTCGAAGAACGGTTCCTCGCTGATGCGCCATGCGGCAGAACCGGAGGGGAAGAAACCGGTGCGGTGACCCGGGGCGAACTTGGACGAGGAGTCCGAACGGAAGCTGAATTCAAAGAGGTACTTGCCATCGTATGCATAGTTCACACGGCCCAAATAAGACAACATTGCGTTGACTGATTTGGCACTACCGCCGATGGAGTACATTTCGGCTGCAGATGTAATGTCTGTGATTTCCCAGTCAATCAAACCTTGTTTCTGCGCGCTGAAACCGGTTGTTTCGGCACGGTACTGCTCGTAACCGAAGAGGGCACCTACGTCGTGTTTGCCAAACGTGTTGTTGTAACGCAGCATCAGGTCGGCGGTGTAGCTCAGTGATTCGTAGTAGTAGCGATAAGTAGTGGCCGTTTCCAGATTGCCGACACCTTCCTTCGGTGTATCGAAACTTTCACGGAAGCTGTAGCGGGGCAGGTTTTGCGAGAAATGCTCGTCGTGACGGTTGTACTGGCTCCAGTTGAACTTGGCTTCAGCTACCAAACCTTTCAACGGCAGTTCTACGTTGGCATACCATGTGGTGTTCAAGCGTGTGTAGGTATTGCGTCCACCTTGAGCAGCTACTTGTTGCAGGATGTTGTCCACCTGGGTTATTTCCGGATTTTCACTGGCACCGTACTTGCCGTCATAGATGGGGTTGATACCCGGATAAGCCTGTTGCAGGTAAGACATGGAGGTGCTGCCCGGGTCCTTGAATTCTTTCGTGCCGTAAGTCTGCGTACCGAAAGTGATGATGTCTGCAATCTTGGTTTCTACATTGGCACGGATGTTGAAACGTTGCATGGCAGTGTTGTCCAATGTACCGGGGTTATTTTGGTAACCCAAAGAAAGCAGGTAAGTAGTGTTGGCACTACCGCCCGTCACGTTCACGCCATAGCGGTGGTAGAACGAAGGCTGGAACAAGTATTGTGACCAGTCTGTGTTGGGATAAGCCAGCCAATTAGGTATTTGGTTACCTGTTACAGGGTGGGTATAAATCCCGTTAGGATTGGCATCGGCTGCACGCCATTCATCAATTTGAGTCTGGCTGTAACGTTGGGTTGTAGACGTCGGCTGGTTGTTGATGACCGCAATGTTGTGCAGCTCCATGAAGTCTGCGGTGCTGGACATCAGACTATAGTCTGTCACCGGTTTTTGTGAAGCGAACAGGGCGTTGAACGTTACGCGCGGTTTTTCGTTTGCCTTACCTTTCTTGGTGGTAATCAGGATGACACCGTTGGCGGCACGCGAACCGTAGATGGCGGCCGAGCTGGCATCCTTCAGGATGGAGATGCTCTCGATATCGTCCGTGTTCAGCGGAGCCATGTCGGCCTGCACGCCGTCCACGATGACCAGCGGGCTGCTGTTGTTGAACGAGCCTACACCACGCACTTGGATCGAGATGCTTTCCTCACCCGGGGCACCACTGCCTTGCGTGACGCGCACACCGGGAGCCGCACCGGACAGGGCCTGGCCTACGCTCGTTACGGGACGGTTGGCTATCTTCTCACTTCCCACGGAAGCGACGGAACCGGTCAGGTTGACCTTCTTCTGTACGCCGTAACCCACTACGACTACTTCATCCAAGGTTTCCGAGTCTTCTTCCAGCGTGGTGACCAAACCTTCCTTGGCCGCCACTTCCACATCTTTATATCCGATGAAGGAGATTTGCAGGATGTCACCCGGTTTGGCGGTTACCGTGTAATTACCGTCGATGTCTGTCACGCTACCGGTCGATGTTCCTTTCACCATGACGGCGGCACCGATGATGGATTCGCCTGTGGTGTCGATTACTCTACCAGAAATGGTCGTTGTCTGCGCATGGAGCATGAACGGCATGCAGCAGAAGAACAAAAATAGCATACTGAGATGCTTTCGCATTTTCGCTTTTTTCATAATCTTACATTTTACATAAAGTTTGATGGTTTGTTAATAGTGTTTTTCGGTTTTGTGGGAAGTGAGACGAATTCCCTTCTCCTCTTCATGGCGGAGGATAGCTGTGTTTTCGATTGATTGTTTTCATTAGCTTGATTTAAACTAAGGGTTTCAACCGCAAAAATATAATTTAAGTTAGAATATACCAACGAAATTTATCGAAAAATGTGTATGAAGTTGTTTTAGTACGTTAAAAACACGTGATTTGAGTATGGCTGCATTTTCGTTACACCTCTTTTATATATTAGCGCGAATTCGATATGATTCAAAACAAGTTCACAGTTTTTAGTTCTTTCACCGAGGAAGAATCATTTTTTCTCGGTGAAGTTTCACAGGAACACGCTGATTATAAGTGAATTTCTGTGAAAGCAACCCATAAGGGAAGCCTGGCCATACGTGTAATCACGTGGTGAGCGTATCCTTCACGCTTTCACCCGATGTTTCACAGGATTTCGTTTATTGACAGACGGTTAGCCCACGCGTGAAAGCGTGAAGGCAGGAAACGGGATCACTACCTTATTGGTTTTTGTCAACTACCCTCTTTAGTCGGCTAAACACCCTCTTTGTGTTACTAACTACTCTCTTTAGCGGACCACATTGGTGTTTGTGAGGCCGTATATCGGATAACTATTCCGATGCACAGGGGATGTCGCGAAACATGGAAAGGATATAAGGCGTGGCTTTCTCTGCTCGTGCTTCCTCAGGTTCTAAGGCCGTGCTTCCTGACCTCCTGACGCAGTGCTTCGTTAGGGTGTCATGCAGTGCGTCGTTACACCCTCATGCCGTGCTTCGTGGGTTATTGTACTTTTTCTTTTGCTTGTCCGAAAGAAAAGTACAATAACCGTCATCCTGAGCGGAGCGAAGGATCTCCCATCAGTATCGGGGAGATGCTTCGACTTCGTTTCGCTCGCTAAACATGACAGAATGATAGTGATTGTGAATTTTAATACACGCCCTTTTCTTTTGTATCAAGGCAAAAGAAAATGTGTGTGTTTGTGTTGTATAACATAGCGTCAGGATTGCCGTTTCCCGAAATATTTGCTTCCTTTGTATCAGCATAGTTCAGTATAGCTGATGCTGCTGGTTAACGAGTGTTATGGACGCAAAGATGTTTGGACAACAGTCGAGTAAGGTTACCCAGTTGGCGGACCTGATCAGCCAGGCAATTTCCATGCGGGAATTTCTTGAAGGGGATTCTTTGCCGTCCATCAACGAGTTGAGTCGGCGGTACGGAGTGTCGCGTGATACGGTTTTCAAAGCTTTCAGTGATTTGAGGGAAAGAGGTATAATCGACTCGACTCCTCGCAAGGGTTATTTTGTGACAGGCCAAGTCACCAATGTGCTGTTGTTGCTTGACCAATATACTCCTTTCAAGGAAACGTTATACAATAGTTTTGCAAAACACCTTCCAGTCAATTATAAGGTGGATTTGCTTTTCCATCAGTATAATGAACGTCTTTTCAGTACAATCGTTCGGGAGTCTGTCGGAAAGTACAACAAATATGTTGTGATGAATTTTGATAATGAAAGATTCAGCGCCTCTTTGAATAAAATCAGTCCTGCCCGTCTTTTGTTGCTCGATTTTGGGAAGTTTGAAAAAGAACGGTATTCTTATGTTTGTCAGGACTTTGATGAATCTTTTTATGGTGCCTTGCAACGTTTGGACGACCGCTTTTCTTCGTATCGGAAGTTTGTATTTCTTTTTCCTTCTTCTTTGAAACATCCTCAAAGCAGTAAGGACTATTTCTTTCGTTTCTGTCAGGATTATAACCTTTCCGGAAGTGTAGAGGAAGATGTCGAAAACTTGAAAGTGGAGAAAGATACGGCCTATTTGGCAATTAAGCAACAGGACGTAGTGAAAGTGGTGAAGCAAGGAAGGTTGGCTGGGTTGAAGTGTGGAAGGGATTTCGGTCTGCTGGCTTATAATGACATTCCTTCTTATGAAGTGATCGACGAGGGGATTACGGCTTTGACGATCGATTGGCAGCAGATGGGAAATGAAGTGGCTCGCTTTGTGCTGGACAATGCGGTGGTACAGAAATATCTGCCTACGGAAGTCCGGCTTCGGAATTCACTTTGATCTTTTGAAGTGTTTTCAGTACAGTTCAGTGTAGGAAAATGGATGAATAAATATAGATGATATTGTAAGAATTAAATAGAACAGTTTATGAAAAAGTATCCTAAAATTGGTATCCGCCCGACCATCGACGGTCGTCAGGGCGGTGTTCGCGAGAGTTTGGAAGAAAAGACCATGAGCTTGGCAAAAGCTGTGGCCGAGTTGATCAGCAGTAACCTGAAAAATGGCGACGGTAGCCCCGTAGAGTGTGTGATTGCCGACGGTACCATCGGTCGTGTGGCCGAAAGTGCCGCTTGTGCCGAGAAATTCGAACGCGAAGGCGTAGGCTCTACCATTACCGTCACTTCCTGCTGGTGCTATGGTGCCGAAACGATGGACATGAATCCTTATTATCCGAAAGCCGTGTGGGGCTTCAACGGAACAGAACGTCCGGGTGCCGTTTATCTGGCTGCCGTATTGGCTGGTCATGCTCAGAAGGGTCTTCCAGCCTTTGGCATTTATGGCCATGATGTACAGGACTTGGATGACAACACGATCCCTGCCGATGTGGCCGAGAAGATACTCCGTTTTGCACGTGCCGCCCAAGCCGTGGCTACGATGCGTGGCAAGTCTTACCTTTCTATGGGTAGCGTGTCTATGGGTATCGCAGGTTCTATCGTCAATCCAGATTTCTTCCAGGAGTATCTGGGCATGCGCAACGAGTCGGTTGACCTGACCGAAATCATCCGCCGCATGACGGAAGGCATTTATGACAAGGAAGAGTATGCCAAGGCGATGGCATGGACAGAGAAATATTGCAAGGTGAACGAAGGTGAAGACTTCAAGAACCGTCCTGAGAAACGCAAGACGCGTGAGCAGAAAGATGCTGACTGGGAATTCATCGTAAAGATGATGATCATCATGCGCGACCTGATGACGGGCAATCCGAAACTGAAAGAAATGGGCTTCAAGGAAGAGGCATTGGGACACAACGCCATCGCCGCAGGTTTCCAAGGCCAGCGCCAGTGGACCGACTTCTATCCCAACGGCGATTATCCAGAGGCACTGCTCAACACTTCCTTCGACTGGAATGGCATTCGCGAAGCCTTTGTGGTGGCTACAGAGAACGATGCCTGCAACGGCGTAGCCATGCTCTTCGGCCATCTGCTGACCAATCGTGCACAGATCTTCTCCGACGTGCGTACGTATTGGAGCCCTGAGGCTGTGAAGCGTGTGACGGGTAAGGAACTCACAGGGTTGGCATCCAACGGTATTATCCATCTGATCAATTCTGGTGCTACGACGTTGGACGGTTCCGGCCAGTCGGTGGACGAAGCAGGCAATCCTGTGATGAAGGAGCCTTGGAACATGACTCAGGCCGATGTGGACAACTGCCTGAAGGCTACGACCTGGTATCCTGCCGACCGTGACTACTTCCGTGGCGGTGGCTTCTCGTCCAACTTCCTGTCCAAAGGCGGCATGCCTGTCACGATGATGCGCCTGAACCTGATCAAAGGCCTTGGCCCTGTGCTTCAGATAGCAGAAGGATGGACGGTGGACATCGATCCCGAAATCCATGAGAAGCTGAACATGCGTACCGACCCGACTTGGCCTACGACTTGGTTCGTTCCTCGTCTGTGTGACAAACCTGCCTTCAAGGATGTCTATTCGGTTATGAACAACTGGGGAGCCAACCATGGTGCCATCAGTTACGGTCACATTGGTCAGGATTTGATTACGCTGGCTTCTATGTTGCGTATTCCCGTCTGCATGCACAATGTGGAAGACAATAAGATCTTCCGTCCAGCCGCATGGAATGCTTTCGGTATGGACAAGGAAGGCGCCGACTATCGCGCATGCAATGTATATGGACCTTTGTATAAATAAAAATAACACGTTAGGGTGAAGTCTTGCTTTTGTCGGATGAAAGCATTGCTTTCTTGAGTAGAAAACGATGCTTTGTCCGTACGAAAGCAATGCTTTGTTTCTATCATATTAATGAATCGAAATTTAAAAAACGAGAACATCATGGACACTCCTCAAGAGGGTTATCGTGTACAGACCTATCATGTACCTGTAAAAAGATATTGCCAGACACTTGACTTGCGTGACAATCCTGAACTGATAGCCGAATATCGGAAGCGCCATAGCCGTGCGGAAGTGTGGCCGGAAATATTGGCGGGCATTCGTGAAGTGGGTATTCTGGAAATGGAAATATATATAGTGGGCACACGTCTTTTTATGATCGTAGAGACGCCGCTCGATTTCGATTGGGATGCGGCGATGGCCCGGCTGGACACACTGCCCAGACAACGCGAATGGGAGGCCTATATGTCAGTCTTTCAGCAGGCTGATCCTCAAGCCAGCTCTGCTGGGAAATGGAAACTGATGGAACGGATGTTCCATTTATATGAGTAATAATAGATCCGATAAGAAACCATGAAAACCGATAAAGCTTCCATTCTTTCAAAGGACGGCGTAAGTTACCTGATTCCTTTTGTGTTGATAACTTCTTGTTTTGCCTTGTGGGGATTTGCCAACGATATTACCAATCCGATGGTGAAGGCTTTCTCCAAAATTTTCCGTATGAGTGCTACCGATGGTGCATTGGTGCAGGTAGCGTTTTATGGTGGATATTTCGCCATGGCCTTTCCTGCTGCCATGTTCATCCGCAGGTATTCGTACAAGGCTGGAGTCTTGTTGGGGCTCGGCATGTATGCTTTCGGAGCTTTCCTTTTCTTCCCCGCCAAGATGACAGGAGAGTATTATCCTTTCTTGATTGCATATTTTATTTTGACCTGTGGACTCTCTTTCTTGGAAACCAGTTGTAATCCCTATATCCTTTCCATGGGTACCGAGGAAACTGCTACTCGAAGGCTGAATCTGGCCCAGTCTTTCAATCCGATTGGATCGTTGGCTGGAATGTATGTGGCTATGAACTTTATTCAGGCGCGTCTTCATCCACTCGATACGGCCGATCGTGCTCTCTTGGACGAGCAGGAGTTTGAGGCGATCAAAGATAGTGATCTCAGTGTGCTGATTGCTCCTTATCTGGCCATTGGTCTGGTTATCTTGCTGATGTTGATACTGATCCGTTTGGTCAAGATGCCTAAAAATGGGGAGGAAAACCACAATATAAATTTTGTTCCTACCTTGAAGCGTATCTTTACACAATCCCGCTATCGGGAAGGTGTTATTGCGCAATTCTTTTATGTAGGTGCGCAAATCATGTGCTGGACGTTCATTATCCAGTATGGTACGCATCTTTTCATGTCGCAAGGTATGGAAGAAAAGGCGGCAGAAATCCTTTCGCAGAAATATAATATTGTGGCGATGGTCATCTTCTGTATCAGTCGTTTTGTTTGTACCTTTATTCTTCGTTATCTGAATGCAGGCCGCTTGCTGATGATTTTGGCTGTGTTGGGAGGCGTGTTTACGTTGGGGGCCGTCTTCTTGCAGAATATTTATGGCTTGTATTCGTTGGTTGCCATTTCGGCTTGTATGTCTCTGATGTTTCCTACCATTTATGGTATTGCGTTGAAAGGGCTTGGCGAAGATGCCAAGTTTGGTGCGGCTGGTCTGATCATGGCTATATTGGGAGGCTCTGTGTTGCCTCCGTTGCAGGCACTTGTAATTGATATGAAGACTGTCGGTGGTTTCCCAGCAGTTAATCTGTCTTTCCTTCTTCCCTTTATCTGTTTTATCGTCATATCGTGGTATGGCTATCGTACGGTTCGTAACAGATGGTAGGCTGGTGGGAGGAAAGTCGTTATAAAAAATGAGGATGTATCAAAATAGCTTCACTTCATTTTGATACATCCTCATTTTGAAAACAGAAATGGTATTTATTTCGTTTCTGTTTTTCGTTCTGTCATTTTCTTTTGTATGAATTGTATCTTTAGGTTGGCTTCTTCTATATTTTTCTTGATTTCGGTGATGGCAGAAAGTGTTTTGCCAAGTTCGTAGATATCGGATGCTGCTTGGCGGTCGGCTGGTAGCATGTGGGTTGTATAAGAACGCTCACCTTTGAAGTCAACGCGAAGGTTTTTGTCTTTGTTGGCTGCCACAAAAGCTATGACACCTCCGTCTTCTCCTAATTTATAATCCGCTTTTTCGATATACTCTCCCAAGTCGGTGGTTTCGTAACTGTCACGTGAAACGGAAGTTTCCGTGAAGTTGCCATCGGGTGCGGTTACCTTTACGGCTGTGTGGTGGATGTTATAACTGCCACAATAAATGGATGTCAGGCTAACTACACCTGTCTCGTCTGTTTGAAATCTCAGAAAAGAGCGGTGCAGATTTCGTTCAATGACTTGCGCGGGCACCAGGTAATGTCCGATGCGTTGATAGGCTGTGTCTTTCTCCAGGACAAATTTGCTTTTGATGGCTTCGAACTCTTGTTGTTTTACAGCTAGCATACTGTCCAGATATCCCAGTGTCTTTTGTTGCTCTTTCAGTTCGACTTCCTGCATCAGGTAGATACCCTGACGGCGGGTGTCGAAGGCTTTGGGATAAAGTATTTTGATGCTGTCTATTTGCATCTTCGCTTCGTTGTAGTTGCCGGCTTCGAAGGCGGCACGTGCTTCGGCCAGTTTTAGAGCGGCTTTTTTTTCTACGTTTTCGCATGCAACCAATGTGCTGCAAAGACATGCCAGAATGATAATTTTTTTCATATATGTAATCTGAATTTTTATGGATGTTACAATGTGGTTGTCCTTGTCGCGACAAAAATAGAAATAATATCGCTATCTTTGCCGCCGCGAAACCATTAAAAATGCAAACAGACTGAATTATGATTGAACTGACAGCTGATGAACTGAAGCAGCGCTTCGATGCTAAGATATTCAAACAAATCTCTGAAACGGCCGATGAACTTGGATTGGAATGTTACGTCGTTGGTGGATACGTGCGTGACATATTCCTGCAACGTCCGTCAAAGGATATTGATGTCGTTGTGGTAGGTAGTGGAATAGCCATGGCTGAAGCATTAGGACGTCGGTTGGGACGTGGAGCTTATGTATCCGTGTTCAAGAACTTCGGTACAGCACAGTTGAAATATCGGGGAACGGAGGTTGAGTTTGTCGGTGCCCGCAAGGAATCTTATACACACGATTCACGGAAACCTATCGTCGAAGACGGCACATTGGAAGATGACCAGAACCGGCGCGATTTTACAATCAATGCCCTGGCTGTTTGTTTGAACAGTGCGCGTTATGGTGAGTTGGTGGATCCTTTCGGTGGAATGGATGATCTGAAGGAACGCACCATTCGCACGCCACTCGACCCTGACATTACGTTCAGTGACGATCCGTTGCGCATGATGCGTTGTATCCGTTTCGCCACGCAACTCAATTTCTATATTGATGATGAGACATTTGAGTCGCTTTGTCGTAATAGGGAACGCATCGGAATTATTTCCAAAGAGCGTATCGCAGACGAATTGAATAAGATTATGTTGTCGCCGATCCCTTCAAAAGGTTTTATTGATTTGGACAGAAGTGGACTTCTTGAACTGATCTTTCCAGAATTGGTGGCTCTGCAAGGAATAGAGACTCGTAATGGGCGGGCACATAAGGACAATTTCTATCATACATTGGAAGTGCTTGACAATATCAGTCGTAAGACTGATAATTTATGGTTGCGTTGGGCGGCTTTGTTGCATGACATTGCCAAACCTGCTACGAAGCGGTGGGATCCGCGTGCGGGTTGGACCTTCCATAACCATAATTTTATAGGCGAGAAAATGATACCCAATATTTTCCGCAAGATGAAGCTGCCTATGAATGAGAAAATGAAATATGTACAGAAACTTGTGGGATTGCACATGCGTCCGATCGTGATAGCTGATGAAGAGGTTACGGATTCTGCTGTTCGCCGACTGCTTTTTGAGGCAGGTGACGACATTGATGACCTGATGACTTTGTGTGAGGCGGATATTACGTCAAAGAACTCTGAGCGTAAGAAGCGTTTCTTGGACAATTTCCAGTTGGTACGTCAGAAATTGAAAGATTTGGAGGAACGCGACCGCATCCGCAACTTTCAGCCTCCTGTCAGTGGTGAAGAGATTATGCGTACCTTCGGCCTTTCTCCCTGTCAGCAGGTGGGAGCCTTGAAAAGTGCCATCAAAGATGCCATTCTTGACGGTGTTATTCCTAACGAATATGAGGCTGCCCGTCAGTTTATGCTCCAACGGGCAGAGAAGATGGGATTAAAGGTGTCAGAGGGATGAGGAACTTGTTTTTCTGCATGGCCGTTCGGGGAAAGTGATCACGACCTCGCGTGGCGTAGCAATTCCTACAAATCCGATTCCTCCACTGACGTTGCAGGGTAAGGAAACGGGTTCCATCAGGGTGGTGTCGTAGTCATCATCATCCAGACAGTTCAGGGCCTTCAGGTAGCGGTAATAGTCGGCTGTCAGGTTGAGCAGGCGGATGTGGATGGATTGGGTACAATATGTCTTGCCGTAGGTAATGCCGTGGAGAGCATTGGCTGTAAAGTCATCGTAGAGGCGAGTGTATACCTTGAGCGTGGCCGAACTGTTGCGGAAACGGTTGTCGGTGAAGATGTTGTACTTGTTCTCGATGCGGGGAAACATCAGGTTGTCTTCATCTTCCTGTGAATGACTTATGTTGCCGTCGGTCAGGATGACGTCTTCGCGGTTGACAAGGTCGCTGTATATTTGGGTGGCCAGGCTGTCGCGTTCGGTGTATATCAGGTTATGGTTTTCGTCTTCGATGAAGTTTCCCTGTTCGTCCCTGAGGTATTCGTAGATGTGGTAGCGCACCAGGAACTGGTTACGGATGTCCAGCCGGTAATGGTTGCTTTCGTTGGCTATGTCATTCATTGTCACGAGGTAACGACGGTGGGGAGTGACGATGCCGCTGCCCATGTTGAGCGGGACGGTACAGGTGTCCACACGGAAATCCTGGGGAGGCTGGGGAACTTGTACTTCTGCCGTAGCCCGAAGGGTACCTCCTTGGGCTGTTGCTTCCAGACGGACGAGGTCGCCGGGTTGCAGGGGAGTTGATAGGCGATATTTTCTGTAATGTATGTTTTTTAATAGCGTTTCGTAATCTTCCGGAGAGAGCCATTCTCCTGGATAAGGATAGATGTCTTCCGGTTTGAAAGCTTGGGGAGTTTCGGTGAGTCGTCCGTTGACGTAAAGGGTGAGTATGGCATCGTCATTTACTTTGTCCAAATTGTCGCCTGTACTTAGGTATAGATATACTTCGTTTGTTTTACCTTCTCCTGCTTCGAGTAGAGCGTTCATGACGAGGCAGGGTTGTTTCATTTCAGGGTTATAGGGAATTTCGTTTTCACATGACAATAATCCGCAAAGAGTTACTGTATATATAATAAAGAATAAATGTTTCCGTTTCATATTCGTTTGTAGGAAATGTAGTTCTTAAAATCTGTATGTATAGGTCACAGAGGGAATACATGGCAGGATGGTCATTTTTTTGATGACGGTTCTTGACTTTGAATCTATTTGTATGGCGCCTCCTTGACCGTTATTGACCCAACTGTTGGTCAACTGCTTCCGTTGGGTATATACTAGGTTGGGATTCATGGCGTTGTAGGCATTGTAGAGGCTGATGTTCCAGGTACGCATTCCGTGCTTGGTCTTCTTGTTGAAGTTTACGCCTAGGTTCAGGCGATGGGTAGCAGGCAGACGGTAGTTGTTACGTCCCGATATGTAGTCGGTTTCTTCGGTGCTACCGTCGGGCTTGACGATGGCTGTCCGTCGTTCGGGGATGGTGAGGCAGCCTCCCGTGTAGAAGATCCATGAGGCACCTACGTCGATGCGGTCGCTGAAGCGATGGTTGACGCAAAGGTTGAGGCTGTGCCGCCGGTCGTATTTGTGGGGAAACCATCGGCCGTGGTTGATACTGCCGTTCGGGAAGCGGCGTTCGCTCTTGGCCAGTGTGTACGAAAGCCAGCCTGTCGTGTTTCCTATGGTGCGCTGAGCCATCAGTTCCAGCCCGTAGCTGCGGCCTTGGCCCATTTCTACCTTCTCTTCCCAATAGGTGGAGGTACCAAAGAAGGAGACTCCGTCCTGGTACTCCAGAATATGTCGCATTTGTTTGTAGTAACCTTCCAGTGAGAATTCCCAGCCGGGCAGGTCAATATAGTATGTGCCGACGGAGTATTGGTTGGCATACATGGGGCGTATGTTTCGGGTGATAGGTACCCACAGGTCAGTAGGCATGGAGAAGGGAGTGGCGGTGAGCAGATGGACGTATTGGGCCATGCACGAGTAGGAGGCTTTGGTAGCGATGCCCTTTCCCCAGTCGTAACGGGCGGAGATGCGGGGTTGTGCCGACAGATAGTTCTTGCCTTGTGTGTGGAACAACGAGGCTCGTACACCGAGGTTCAGGCTGAATCGGTCGGTAGCTTCCCAGTTGTCTTCTCCGTAGAGCGACAGTTCCATGCCCCGTTGCGGAAGGTTGCTGCTGGTGGCATAGGTGGTGTCCTGCCGGGCAGAGCCATCGTTTATGTTGCCGATGTGTGAGGTTGATACACCCGGTGTGAACAGGTGATGGATGAACTCGCTGCCGAAGCGGATGTGGTGACGGGTGGAAGGAGTGAAGTCGAAGTCGGCACGCAGGCTCCAGTCGCGAATGCCCGAACGGAACTCCGAGCGATATCGGTGGTAGTCGTACAGTTTTCCCTGATAATCGGTGCGATCTTCCGACGTTTCGTTCAGACTCATGCGGTACTGGTTGTAGGAAACAGTGAAGTTACTGAACAGCTGATTGCTAAATATGTGATTCCAGCGAGTGTAACCGATGAGGTTTCCCCAGTTCAGGCGGGTCTGGCTGATGTCTTTCTGATAAGTGATGTCGGATAGGGTGGGCGTACTGCTGAATTCGTTGTCGTACCGGTAGTGGTCTTTGCCCCGATAGAAGCCTAGGAACAGGCGGTCGCTGTCGCCGAACTTATGGTTCACCTTGGCATTGATATCATAGAAATAATAGTTATATCGGTCGATGTCTTTGCCATTGCTTCCATTCTCTGTGGTTTTGATACCTTTAGGCAGCAGGATGCTGGGTGTGACGCGCATGCTGAGCGAAAACGACGTGCGTTCCTTTCGAATGGGGCCTTCAATGTGAAACTTGTCAGTAAGCAAGCCGATACTGAGGGTACCATGATAGCCGTTCATGTTACCGTCGTTGGTACGCACATCGACCACAGACGACAAGCGGCCGCCGTAGCGGGCGGGAAAGCTGCTCTTGAAGAGGGTAACGTTCTTCACCGCTTCGGGCGTGAACACCGAGAAGATGCCCAGCAGGTGGTCGGCGTTGTAGACGGGGATGCCGTCCAGCATCACCAGGTTCTGGTCGGGCGTGCCGCCACGAACGTACATGCCTGCAAAGCCCTCCATGCCTGCCTGTACGCCCGGCATCAGCTGGATGGTTTTCAGTACGTCAGCCTCGCCGAGGATGGAGGGAGTGTGGCGTATCTGTGTCATGGGGATGTCGTGTGCACCCATGTTAGTGGCATTGATGCCCGCCTCCCGCTTTTCCGACGTGACGATTACTTCCTGCAGCTCATTGTGTGTGTTGAGGGCGATGTTCAGTGTGGTGTCTGCCGTCAGGCGGAAGCGGTCGGTCCGTGTGGCGTAGCCCAGGTAGGAGGACGAGAGGCTCACCTCACCTTCGGGCAAGGTCAGAGTGTAGAAGCCGTAGGCGTTCGAGGCTGTTCCCACGGCGTAGCGGCTGTCCAGAATGTTGGCGCCTATCAGTGTTTCGGCCGAAGCAGCGTCGGTGACGTAGCCGCTCACGGTGAAGCGTCGGCGTTCGCGCTTGCGGGGCATCTCGCGCTTGCGCAGCACGATGTGCTTGCCTGAGATTTCGAACTCTACCGGCTGGTCGCTGAAGGCCTGTTCCAGCACTTGGCCGATGGTGAGCTTCTGTACTTTCAGGTCGATGCGGCGGATGAGTCTGACTTCGTCGCCATAGACAAAGGTGTAACCTGTGGCATTCTCCAGTCGCGACACCAATGCGCGGAGAGTGGCGTTACGGATGTCCATTGTGATGGGGGCCTGCGGGTTTTGGGCTTGGAGGCAGACTCCAAGCAGTACCGCGCCCATCAGGAGCAGGAGCCTGAGGGGGCGGTGGGAACAGCTTGGTTCAGAATAGTTCATGGTTGGTTAAGTTTAGTTTGTAGGATGATGTTTTGGTTCTTGTCTTGTCGGTAGGTGAATCCGGCCGCGGCCTGCAGCAGGTCGAGGATATGTGTCAGGCCCTCTCCGATGTCGAAGGTGGCCGTGAGGCGGTATTCGGCCAGCGTCGGGTCGGCGATGCGGATATCCGTCTGATAGGTGTTGGCCAGCTGGCGGACGATTTCACGCAAGGGCTGGCTCTGGAAGCTCAACTGGCCGTGGCTCCAGCTGATGTCGTCGGCGGCATTGGGCAGGGATTCTTGCGTCAGGCTACCGCTGCTTTTGTGGTAGACGGCCCGTTCGTTGGGAACCAGTACCAGCCGTTGCGACCGGCTGGGGAGGCTGACGGCTACGGAACCTTCGAGCAGCGTGGTGCGTACCTCACGGTCACGCGGATAGGCTTCGACGTTGAAATGCGTACCCAGTACCTCTACCTGTACTTCGCCCGCTTCTACCACGAACGGATGCGACGGGTCCTTTGCCACTTCGAAGTAGGCGCCTCCCTGTAGGGAGACTTCGCGTCGTGCCTCCCGCCGGAAGTCTTTCGGGTAGGTTAGCGTGGAGTAGCGGTTCAGGATGACTTCCGTGCAGTCGGGCAGGACGACGGTGCGCGTCTCCGCCTGTGCCGTTACCGTCGTCATTTCCACGGGGCGGAACTGTTCGTAGGCCTGCCATCCGGCTATGCAAAGTAGTACGATGGCCGCCGCTCCGGCCACCCGCATCCAAAGGGTACGTCGCAAGCTGGTTCTTTTCAGCCGTGCCTGAAGCAACGGCCAGGAACGGGCGGCACTGAACCGGCCGCGAGGCGAGCGGGTCGAGGCCACAAGTCGGTCGAGCAGGGTTTCAAAAGGGTCTTTCTCTGTCATAAGCGTTTTATTATTTTACTGCCAGTTTCAGCGTGATGGTCGTTGCTTTTACTTTTTTGTCTTTTGGCGTGCAGGTTAGTCTGACTTCGTCCGATTTCTGGATTTTGGCTGGATATATCCGTATGCGTACATGGGCGGTCTTCTTTTTCGGAGCAATGGTCACCTCTTTATCCAGTAATGTGTAGGCTGGTTGTCGTCCTGGTAGGTTCTTGATGCTGATGGTGGCTTTACGTTCGGTGTCTGTTTTTTCGGCAGCAATTACCTTCAGTGTTATTTCACGACTTTCCACTCCTCGCTCAAAGGTGTAGTTTTCCAGAAACTTTTCAAATCCCAGGTAGTCTTTAGGATACTTGTCGTTTTGGTTGTCGCACGCGGTCAGGCTCATTACAGCCAGCAATACCAGCATAAGGCTGGTTGTGGTAAGGATAGCTTTTTTCATGTTTAATCAGTTTTTATGGAGTTCCTTTTACCATTAAGACAGCGGAAAGTGGAAAACTCCCTACGCAGGAAACGATTTTTTTCTGTGGGCGGCGTTTTTGTGTAAAGTTCCAATCGTTGTTCTGGCCATGAAAACGGACAGCTTGAGACATGTCGTAGCCGATGAAGGTCGTTCCCAGTACTGGAAACGCCTGTTACCAGGGGGTGGAAACGGCTGTTCCCCGTGTAGGAAACGAGCGTTTCCAGTATGGGGAAACGAGTGTTTCCTCCGATGGTAACTGGTGTTTCCTTGTAAGGTAACGAGCTTTACGGGCTGTGACAGGTGGAGGAAGGCAGGATTTATTTCAGCATATCCCGCAGGCGGGAGACGGCTTTTTGCAGCTGGGCATCTACGGTCTTGACACTGATGCCCAGTTCTTCGGCCACCTGGGCATAGCTCTGCTTCTCTTCGCGGATGCGGATGAAGACTTCTCGGCAGCGTTCGGGCAGGCGGTCCAGCGCCTTGACGTAGCGGGCAAAGAGCTCTTCGCTGATGAGGCACTCCTCGGGCGAAGGGTCGGAAGCGTCGCTTTCGGTCAGTTCGGCAGAGAGGGAATCGCTTCGGCGCGCTTCCTTTTCCAGGTAGTTGAGCGAGGCGTTGCGGGTAAGGATAAAGCAATAGTCCTCGATGTTCTGCACGGCGGCCAGCGTGTCGCGTTGCTTCCAGAGGGTGAGGAACACGTCGAGCACTACCTCCTGCGCCCATTCCTCGTGCTTCAGGTAGTAGTAGGCGATGCGGAACAGGCGGTCGTAGGTCAGGTCATAGAAGCCCTTGAAAGCCCTTTCGGAGCTTTCTTCCTTCATCTGTCGCAGGTATCTTCGGACTTCCTGTTCGGTCATGTTGCGCAGCTTTTTTCATGTATATGTGGCTGCAAAGATAGATTTTGATGGCGAAACGAGCAATTCCTTCGTTTTTTTCAACCTTCTTTAACGCTGTACTCTTCTATCGTGTCATTCTTTACGTGTCAGCTTCGCATAGAAGATAAGCGCAATGGCCGAAATGGCTCCGATACCAGTGAACCAGTACCAGATGTAGTGTGCGTTGGCCGAAGCGGCTTCCCATTCAGCCGTACTGGAGAATAGAGCGGGGTCGGGGCAGTAGGCTGTGAGCAATATGCCCGACAGACCGAATCCAAGGATAGAAGCCAGAAAGGAATGCAGATGGCTGAAGCCCAGATACAATCCTTCCTCTCCTTTGGGTGCCTGTAGGGAGAAGAATTCCATGTAGCGTGGTGAGATGAAACATTCGGCTAAAGCCTGTACGGCAATACCGGCAATCATCATGACGGTGATGGGGTGCATGCCCAAAATATCACCGTTGAACAGGTTGCCTGCGGCCATAATCAGTGCCGAGAGGGGAATGAGGAACATGCCGACGGTCATGGAAGTCAATGCTTTTCGGCGGGCCATCAGTCGGGTGACGAGGTTCACCAGCAGCACCACGACAAACGGATTGACGTTGGCAATCCAACCCGGACGGGCCGTTTCGCCAGCCATGCGGATTACATATTTGGGCATTGTGGCATACATCTGGTGCTGGATCATCCAAAAACCGGTGACAATCAGAATCAGGAGCAGCAGGCGTCCGTTGGTAAATACTTTACCCAACCCTTTGAACACCTCGGCCATGCTTTTCCCTTGTCCGCTGGTATTGGTCGAATGAAAGAACAGGAAGATCGTGATGAGCGCTACAAAACACAGTGTGGCCGATAGAAAATTGATATAGATATAGGCTTCGTCACCCACCACCGAGCGGAGCGGATCGACGAAACATTTGCCTGTAAAGGCACCGATGTTGACCATCATGTAGAAGATGGAGTATCCGCGGGCTCGGGTTTCCGATGTCGTCTCACGGGCTACCGAGGCCGAAATGATGGACTTGATGAACGAGCCGCCGATAACGAGGATTATCATGATAGGTACAATGAGCATACGCAGGTTGCTGTGCTCAATACCTGTGAATTGTGTCTTTTCACCATATACGACCAACCCCGACGATTCGAGCATCAGGGGAAGCATGCCCAGACCCAGATAACCGATGGTCAGCAATGTGAAAGCGATCAGGATAGCTTTCCGATAACCTATCTTGTCGGCAAAGGCGCCGGTAAACATCGGCAGGAAGTAGAGCCCGCCCGAAAATAATCCTGAAATCAGGCTGGCTTCCAAATCGTTGAAACCAAGTGTGTTCGACAGGTAGAGGGTGATCACGATAAAGATGGCATAATAGGCCATACGTTCAAACAGTTCGGAAGCATTGGCTGTCCAGAACGCGCGAGAGAATTTTGTCATCTGAATAAAAGTCTTTGTTAATGGTTTGTTAGTGGAAGTGTTTCCTTTTTTCGGACTCAAAGATAGAATAAATCTGGAGAATGACAAAATTACCTTCAAGTCTCTCTTTGCATTTCCTAAGTCCGTAGTTACGTCCGTCAAGTTCATGTTTAGTGAGCTAAAGTAGGTGTTTAGGAATGCAATATAGGTGGTGAGTAATGGATTGTCCAAATCTGCTTCCAATCCTTCATTGGTAGTGTAATCTGTTGCAAGAAAGAAATGTAGGTTGAAAGATAAAGTTTCACGGCAGTGTTCATTGTCTTCGGCTTTAAAGCTGCTACATCATTATGTCATTTTAACATGTCGATATTGTTTTATTGGCTATTTTTGTTTTGTTAAATAGATTTGTTACGGCTGAAAGTTTGTATAAGTTTGAATAGACTGTTTTTATATAGAATAAAACCATGAATAGAAATTTATTAATGACTACTGTTATGCTGAGTGTATGTTTCTGTTCTTGTACCCAGAAACAATCCGGTGTTTTCGGCGTCGATTATGAACTGGAGCCGATGCCGTCGGTTCATGCCCCTTTACCCGAAAATTCGGTACCGATGGGGGATGGGGACACATTTGAAGAAGTGAAGTTGGATCTGCCCATCGCTTCGGGACCGTATGAACCGACTTGGAATTCGATAGAGGCCAATTATCCGGGTACTCCAGCTTGGTTGCGTGATTCGAAGTTTGGTATTTGGGTGCACTTTGGACCGCAGGCAGCTGGCGAGAGTGGCGACTGGTATGCCCGCAAACTTTATGTGGAAGGGACCTCTGCATATGAAAACCATTTGAAGAAGTATGGTCATCCGTCGGAGGTTGGTTATAAGGAAGTGTTGCGCGACTGGAATCCTGCGAAATTCAGTCCAAAAGCTTTGGTGGATATCTATAAGGACGCCGGAGCACGTTTCTTGATTATACAAGGAGTACATCATGATCAGTTCGATATGTGGGACTCTAAATATCAGGCATGAAATTCGACTCGTCTCGGTCCGAAACGCGATTTCCTCGGTGAATGGGAAAAAGCTTCGCGGGAAGCCGGTATCCGTTTCGGTATTACGTTCCATCATGAGTATTCCTGGTGGTGGCAAACAGCTTTTCAGAGTGACACCCAAGGCGATAAGTCCGGCGTTCCTTACGATGGAAATCTGACACTGGAGGACGGAAAAGGTAAATGGTGGGAAGGGCTCGACCCACGATATCTGTATGGCGTCAATCTGAGGGAATATGAGTCGGTGGCCGAGGCAGCCAATACATTGTGGTCTCCTCCGAAGCCGGGTATCTTCAGCGGCCATCTGGAATTTGCCAAGTGGTATGCCAAGTGGTGGGCCTTGCGTATGATGGATGCGGTGGACAAGTATCAGCCGGACTTTATCTATACCGACGGTACCGACCAGCAGCCTTTCAGTGGATCGGGTACAGGTACAGGATACAAGTGCGATGCCATGCAGCGCGTGATAGCCGATTTCTACAATCGGACATTGGCTGACAGAGGAGAAGTGGATGTATTCAGCATCGTCAAGTTCAGAAAGACGACCAACGGTACGGTCAACACCTGTGAAACGGGTATTCCCGAAGGTATCAAGGATGATCAGGCCTGGATTGCCGAGACACCTGTGGGCGATTGGTTCTACGGGCCGGATTTTGTATATAGCTCGGACGCTGTCATACGCTATCTGCTTGAAATTGTGGCCCGCGATGGTTCGTTCGGATTAAGTATCCCGTTGCGTCCCGACGGTTCGATGGATGAGGCCTGCCATGAAATGCTTCATGAAGTGGGTGAATGGATGCGCGTTAATGGAGACGGTATTTATGGCAGTTCGGCATGGAAAGTGTTGGGCGAGGGCAAAGATGGTAAACTGAATACTTTACCAGGAGGTCGTATAGGCCAATGGCAGGCTGACCACGTGTTTTACAATACCGATTTCCGTTTTACAGTGGGTAAAGACGGTACACTTTATGCTTGGTGTATGACGATTCCCAAGGCGGGCAACAAGCTGACGATTGCATCGTTAGGCACGAACAAAGGGTTGTTCGATAAAAAGATTCGTTCTGTGGAGCTGATGGGGACGGAGCAGTCGGTAGACTGGAAACAGAATGCAGATGGATTGGAGATTGTCTATCCCGACTCCGTTGATTTAAAGACTGCAGTAGGATTCCGAATTGTTTGCGAATGATCATTCTTTTCGGAGTAAAAGATTGATGAGCTTTGAGGCACGGATTATACAGATATTACAGAAAGAGAACTTCTGTGAAATCTTGCATACTTCGTGCCCTAATATTATTAAGAAATCTGAAAAAAGAAATGATTTCTTTGTTTATTTGGAATATTGTTTGTTGTTTTGCGAATAACAAATAGAAAAGGTAAACGATGAACAAGAAATATTCGGAAGAACAGGAAAGGATGGCCCGCTTTGCCAAAGCCATGGGACATCCGGCCCGGATGGCCATATTACAATTCCTGCTGGCACAGGAGTCCTGTTATTTTGGCGATATCCATGAAGAGTTGCCTATAGCCAAGGCTACGGTCTCCCAGCACTTGAAGGAACTGAAGGATGCCGGATTGATTCAGGGAGAAATAGAGGCGCCAAAGGTGAGGTATTGCATCAATAAGGAAAACTGGGAACTGGCCCGGAGAATGTTTGCCGACTTCTTCGGTCAGACTGTTTGCAAAAAGGGGAGCTGCTGCGGGTAAGCTCTTTTTTTACCTTGAATGTTCGTAGTTTGACGAAATACTAATAACTGAAATAATAAAGATGAAAAAGATTTGTTTTTTGTGTTTGTGTTTGGGCTTGTTGCTGGCAGCTTGTGGAGGCAATACCAGGAAAGAGAGTTCTGTTGCTGATGCGCAGGAGGAAGTAGCAGTGAGCGACGGAGTGGAAGTGCTCTATTTTCACGGCAAGCAGCGTTGTGCTACTTGTATAGCCATCGAGAAAGGCACGCAAGAAGTGATGGAGAAAGATTTGGCCGATGCCGTCCGGAAAGGAGAAGTGAAGTTTCGCACGATAGACATCAGTCGTGAAGAGAACGAAGCCGTAGCCGAGAAATATGAAGTGACGTGGTCGTCGCTGTTTGTCGTGAAACACAAAGACGGGGTGGAGACCGTAGAGAACCTGACGGAATTTGCTTTCGGCAATGCCCGCAAGTCGCCGGAAGTGTTCAAGGCCGGAGTGGTGAAGACCGTTCGTGAAATGCTGGAATAAACAACGGTAGCTATGGATGGATTGCAGACATTACTGGACAACAGTTCCACACCCGTACTGACGGCTTTTCTCCTCGGATTGCTGACGGCCCTTTCGCCTTGCCCACTGGCTACCAATATTGCAGCCATCGGGTTTATCGGAAAGGAGATGGAGGACAGAAAACGTGTTTTTCGAAACGGCCTGCTTTATACCTTGGGGCGTATCCTTGCCTATACCTTGCTCGGATTTGTATTGATTCTGATATTGAAGGAAGGTTCGAGCATGTTCGGCATACAGAAAACTATCGGTACGTGGGGCGAGCGGGTGCTGGGACCTGCTTTACTTGTCATCGGCCTTTTTATGCTTTTCGGTGACAGGCTGAACCTTCCCCAATTCGGGTTCAAGGGAAACGCCGAGGGGCTTGCAAGGAAAGGAGGGTGGGGAGCTCTGCTGATAGGCATACTTTTTGCGTTGGCTTTCTGCCCCACGAGCGGTGTGTTCTATTTCGGTATGCTGATACCTCTGTCGGCTACCACTACAGCCGGTTATCTGCTGCCTGCCGTGTTCGCCATAGCCACGGCCCTGCCGGTACTTGTAGTGGCCTGGATACTGGCATTCAGTGTACAACAGATGGGCTGTTTCTATGGCAGGATGCGCACAGTACAGCGATGGATGAACCTGTTTGTCGGGGTGCTTTTCATCGGTATAGGCATTTATTATAGTTGGATGATGTATATGTAACACATTTAAAATATTACGGATATGGAAATTAAAGTATTAGGCCCGGGTTGTGCCAAATGTAAGACAACCTACAATGTTATTGAAAAAGTAATCAAGGAGAACAATCTGGATGTGAAGCTGACCAAGGTGGACGACATCATGGAAATGATGAACTATAACATCATGACTACTCCTGCCGTAGTGGTGGACGAAGTGGTGAAGATGAAAGGGCAGGTTCCTACGGAAAGTGACGTAAAGCAGCTTTTGGGCATCTGATACACGAAGCTATTTGATGATAGGCGGCAGAAACGACCGCGTGAAGGCTCCTGCCGCCTTTATGGTAGTATGTTTGTTCGTATTTCAACGAATTAATTAAGAAAGAAACATGATACAAGATTTTGCAGATTGGCTTGTTTACGGACTGTTCGGCCTGAGTGCCGACACATCGTTGGGAGTGGCCGTAAACTTTTTCTTTTACGACACCATCAAGATTCTTATCCTGTTGTTTTTCATCAGTGTGCTGATGGGGATTATCAATGCCTATTTCCCGATAGAGCGGTTACGCACCTATCTGGCTACCCATAAGATGTATGGCCTGCAGTACCTGTTGGCTTCTGTCTTCGGAGCCATCACTCCGTTCTGTTCGTGTTCTTCCATCCCGTTGTTTATCGGTTTTGTGAAGGGAGGCATTCCGTTGGGAGTGACCTTTGCTTTTCTGATTACGTCGCCGCTGGTCAACGAAGTGGCTGTTGCCATGTTCCTCGGTTCTTTCGGATTGAAAGTGACGGTGGTTTATGTCGTCAGCGGCATCCTGCTGGGAGTGATTGGAGGCATTGTGCTTGGACGGATGCGTCTTGCACCTTATCTCAGCGATTGGGTGAAACAGATTCAGGCCCAGTCATCTGCCCAGACAGAAGCATGGGAGAAAGACCATATTCCTTTTGTCAAACGGCTTCCCGCCATCATCCGCGACGCCTGGCGGATAGTCAGCGGTGTGCTTGTCTATATTCTGATAGGTATCGGTATCGGTGCCTTCATGCACGGCTTTGTGCCCGAAGGCTTCTTTGAACAATACATGTCGAAAGAAAACTGGTTTGCTGTGCCCCTTTCAGTTCTTCTTGCCGTGCCTATGTATGCCAATGCGGCCGGTATTGTGCCTGTCATCGAGGTATTTGTGACCAAAGGTATTCCTTTGGGTACCGCCATCGTCTTCATGATGGCCGTGGTGGGGTTATCCTTGCCCGAAGCTACCCTGCTCAAGAAAGTGATGACTTGGCGGCTGATAGGTATCTTCTTCGGTACCGTGGCCTTCTTTATTATTTTGTCCGGCTATCTGTTCAATTTCATTTTGTAATTCCTTGACTTTTTATTTGGACCATTTGTTTGAGCTGGATAAAGCATTGTTTTAGACAGGACAAAGCATTGCTTTATTCAGCTTAAAGCAATGCTTTGTTGCTAGCTGTTAATATGGCGCTTACTCTTCCACAAACATCAGATCGCTGATAATGCCGTCGGATACAAAGATTCCTTCGCGGGTGAGCTGCAGATGGTTGTCCTGCTGCTCTAGCTTGTTGCTCTTCAGGTAGGGAGCGGCCATGGAGGTGCAATAGTCGGAAAGCGCCTGGCCGAAACGTTTTTTGAGTGTCGGTAGGTCAATGCCACGACGGGTACGCAGGGAGGTCATGATGTATTCGTTGTAGCGGGTCGTCAGGTTAAGTTCCTCTTTTTCGTAGAGCCTGTTTTTTTCTTCAATTGCGGAAATATATTTCTCCAATGAGGGAATATTCCATTCCCTACTGTGCATGTCGAACGAATGGGCAGACGGACCACAGCCCAGGTAAGGGATACCTTGCCAGTAGGATGTATTATGGCGTGAGTGAAAGCCGGGCTTGCAGAAATTGGAAATCTCGTAGTGTTCGTACCCTGCGGCCGAGAGGGTATCCATCAGCGTGGTGAAGAAACGTACGCTGCTATCTTCGTCTACCTCGTTGACCCGATGGGCTTGGAGCATCTGGTGGAGGGGGGTACCCTCTTCGTACGTCAGGTGGTAGGCTGAAATATGCTCTACGTTGAGAGCAATGGCTTGGCGGAGGTCGCGTTCCCAACGTTCATCCGTCTCGCCAGGCAGGCCGTAGATAAGGTCGATACTGATGTTGTGGAAATCATGTCGACGGCAGCGGTCGACGGCTTCAATGGCTTGGAGTGCATTGTGCCGTCGGTTCAGCAGGCGGAGGGTGGCATCGTCGAAGGTTTGGATACCCATACTGATGCGGTTGAAAGGCAGACGGCGGAGCATGGCCACGTAGTCATCGGTCAGGTCGTCAGGGTTGGCTTCGAGGGTAATTTCTTCACAGGCGTTGAGATCGTAGAGGGCGGACAGGGCATCGAAGACTTGGCGGAAATCTTCTTCTTCGAGTTGCGAGGGTGTGCCGCCGCCAAAATAGATGGTACGGACAGCTTCGTTTTTCAGGTAGTCGCGACGCATGGTGAGTTCCTCGCACAAGGCATTGATGTAGCGCCGTTTCAGGTCGCTGCGCGTGGTAGAGTAGAAGTCACAATAGATGCATCGTGTCTTACAAAAAGGGATGTGTATATAGATGCCTGCCATGGATGTTTTCTTTTTCAATGCTGCAAAAGTAAGAAACTGTTTTTGCATTTCTTCTTTGTCTAGCTGAAATATTGGGGGGTAATTAGATGGAAGTTCTGCTTTTTTGTGAGGAATTTGTCTTTTTTGAGGGGATATGTTTGTATGTAAACTTTTAAATGTGTATTTTTGACACTTAATAAGTCGTATGACAAAGATTGTATGGAAGATACATGAAGAAAACTGCTGTGCAGTAGCTCTGATAACCTTATGAATTAAATATAAAAAAAGAACCATGAAAAAGAAACTGAAAACGACTTTAGCCTTGTTGGTTATGGCAATGGCTTCGATGGCACAAAATGTAGAAATGACTGGTCCTGACGGACGATTGCGGTTGAAGGTGGTTAACGAAGGAGAGACGGGTGTGTCCTATTCGGTAACTTACGATGGCAAGCAGATGGTCGACGCTTCTCCTTTGGGCATGAAGACGAATGTCGGTGACTTCTCAAGTGGCTTGAAGCTGGTGAAACACGAAACGGCGCAGATAGATACGACTTATCAACTGACACGTATCAAGACTTCGCAGGTACATTATCAGGCCAATGAATTGGTATGTCATCTGTCAAACGCGCAAGGACAGTTTCTGTCGGTTACTTTCCGTATCAGTCGCAATGATATTGCTTTTCGTTATACTTTGCCCCGACAGGGCGAGACGGGTAGTGTGCGGGTAATGGAAGAATCGACTGGTTTTCACTTCCCCCAGCAGACTACAACTTTCCTTTGTCCGCAGAGCGATGCCATGATTGGTTGGAAACGGACCAAACCCAGTTATGAAGAAGAATACAAGGCAGACGCTCCAATGAATGAACGTTCGCAGTATGGACATGGCTATACATTCCCCTGCCTTTTCCGCGTGGGCGACGATGGCTGGGTACTGGTCAGTGAGACGGGAGTGGACAGCCGTTATTGCGGCTCGCACTTGAGCGATGCCAACAACGGTCTTTATCGGATTGCCTTCCCCATGCCCGAAGAGAACAATGGCAACGGAACGGTAGAACCGGCTTTTTCCCTGCCAGGCAGTACGCCCTGGCGGACACTGACGGTAGGCGCTACGTTGAAACCCATTGTGGAGACAACTGTAGCTTGGGATGTTGTGACACCGCGTTATGAAACGAAACATGACTATCGCTTCGGTCGTAGTACATGGAGTTGGATTTTGTGGCAGGACAATAGTATCAACTATGACGATCAGGTACGTTTCATTGATTTGGCTGCTGAAATGGGCTATGAATATGTATTGATCGACGCTTGGTGGGACAAAAATATTGGCTACGAGCGTATGGAACAGCTCATTGCCTATGCACAAAGCAAAAAAGTAGATGTTTTCCTGTGGTATAGTTCCAGTGGCTACTGGAACGACATAACTCAGAGCCCGACAAACAAGATGGATAATGCGATCATTCGCAAGCAAGAGATGCGCTGGATGCAGAAGTTAGGCGTGAAGGGTATCAAGGTTGATTTCTGGGGAGGCGACAAGCAGGAAACGATGCGTCTTTACGAAGATGTATTGAGCGATGCCGATGACCATGGTCTGATGGTTATCTTCCACGGCTGTACCCTGCCACGTGGTTGGGAGCGGATGTATCCCAACTATGTAGGTAGTGAGGCTGTTCTGGCTTCTGAAAACTTAATCTTCCAACAACATTTCTGTGACAACGAGGCCTTCAATGCCTGTCTGCATCCGTTCATCCGCAATACGGTGGGATGCATGGAGTTTGGAGGAACTTTCTTGAATAAGCGTTTGAACAGAGGAAATGATGGTGGCAGTATTCGAAAGACATCGGATGTCTTCCAATTGGCTACGGCAGTACTTTTCCAAAATCCCATTCAGAATTTTGCGTTAGCTCCCAACAATCTGACGGATGCTCCTCAGATTTGTTTGGACTTCATGAAACAGATACCTACTACGTGGGATGAGACTCGTTTTATAGAAGGTTATCCAGGTAAGTATATCGTATTGGCACGACGTCATGGCGATAAGTGGTATTTGGCTGCTATCAACGCAATGGAAGAACCTTTGAAGTTGAAATTCTCGTTTCCTGAACTGAGTGGTTCTACGGTATCTGCCTATACGGACGATAAAAAGACGCAACCACAATTGAAAACACAAAAGATAAAGGAAAAAGGAGAATTTCAGTTGACCGTACAGCCTTTTGGGGGAGCTGTGTGGGTAAAATGAGAGCCTAACTAACTTTTGACACACAAACATATTATATATAGGTATCATGAAAACACTTTTGAAATTGGGGATTACGGTCGGCTTGCTGTTGGCTGCCGTTTTCCCCATACAGGCCGGAATAAACAAGGTGGCAAACGAACCTGATTCTGTTTATTTGTTCTCATATGCGCGTGTCGATGGACAAAGTGGATTAAAGTTTGCCTGGAGTCCCGATGGAAGGCGCTGGCTTTCTGTGGCAGACGGTTACGACTATGTAAAATGTGATTTTGGCCCTTGGGGAAGTGAAAAGAAAATGTTCTTTCCTCACTTGATGCAGAATACTTTCGATGGTTTATGGCATTGTATTTGGACGGCCACTCGTAGTGGGAAGGTCTTAGCCCATGCTGATTCGCCTGATTTGCTGAAGTGGGGGGCGCAAAGTTATTTTACGGAAGAAGAACTGAGTAAGTATGAATTGAAATCAGCTTATCCCACTGAGGAAACAAGTGTCCTTTTGGATGGGCAACAGGAAAGTGGTTGGATACAGCGAGTTTCTTATAAAACGATAGAGCAGTTGATTCGTTATGCTGATCATAAAAAATATCGCCAGCGATTGTATGACGAACGTACAGAAGAGGATCCTATACGTTTTGCAGGATTGAAACCGTTGAAGGCGACCATTCAGGTGGATGTTTCTCAAGGAAAAAGTATCAGTGACCACCTGATAGGCATCTTTTTTGAGGATATCAACTATGCGGCCGATGGTGGGATGTATGCCGAATTGGTGCAGAACCGTGATTTTGAATATTCATCGAAAGACGGTTCGCGTCAAGGTTGGGACAGCAACTATGCTTGGAGTGTGAAAGGTGGGCAAGGCACTTTAACGATTGCAACCGAACGTCCGATTCATGAAAACAATCCCCATTATGCCGTACTGGATGTACGGCAGGTAGGGGCGGCCTTGCAGAACGATGGTTATGATGGAATAATGTTGAAGAAAGGTGAAAAGTATGATTTCGCCTGTTTTGCTCGCATTGCCAGTGAAAGTAAAGGAGGAAAAGTCATAATCAGTCTGCTCGATCAGGAAGGAAACGAAGTGGCAAAGGCATCGGTAAAGGCTTCTTCAAAAGATTGGAAGCAACTCAAAGCAGTGCTGACCGCACAGGAAGACGTACAGGCTGCCAAACTTTCTCTCCAACCG
>ULRH01025903.1_pt1 | contig 44707 bp, 40 predicted proteins | sample 1955271 | NCBI WGS metagenome assembly ULRH01 (sample SAMEA4835677, study PRJEB28245) | human gut metagenome | biome: gut microbiome; material: fecal sample | place: Denmark | collected 2008 | reverse complement strand
TATTTCTATTATTTACTTATTAGCTTAGCCCGAACTCACGTATGAAAATGGCAATGGATAAGGAAATGGATATGATCCAAAGTGATATGGTTACTTATGCTACTGCCTTTGCACAAATAAAAATAACCGGTGCCATTTCATCTGAGTTAAAGGAACGTGGCATTAAAGCGATTAAAAGGTTGGCTTTGATTTATGGCGTGCCTTGGAATGAGAATGAAATTCAAAGAAAGATGGTAGAAGATCTTCAATCATTTAACTTTATTCTCTAAGCGTATGTCACTCACAGGTATCTATGCCACTTTACGGTGGAAAGCTGCAATACTCCTCTGAGATGTATGTGTCCGGTGAGAGTGCAGCCTTTTCATTCGGCCTTTTCAGAAAGTAATGTTTCCATTTCCAATGAGATAATCAAAAAACATCTTGTTACAAAAATTATCGTGAAAAGCGGGGAAACGACCGTTTGGAGGAGGATTTTTCTTGTCGGAAGGAATATTTTTGTATCTTTGAAAGTGATTGAACATATAGATTTTGATGGATGATCATTCTTAAGTAGAACTATAATTGCCATCGGTCGGGTGCGGAACGAATGAATAGAAGAATCTAGGAATACACTTTTTTAAGCGAATTGCCTTTTTAATCCTAGTCTCAGAATGATACCTCGAATAAAAACATTATTTTTGTTGAAATATATGACCTTATATATAAATATAGGGGAAACAAAATTTTGAATCGCCTTCAAGTCGTTTTGCAGAAGAGCAAACAACGAACGGATGGCTCAAACATGCTAACATAAAATGAATAAAAAAAACAGTCCATATACAGCAGCCATAACGGGGGGAGGTTTTCTATTTGAAGAAACCGTCACACTTCTACCTTTATTGCAAGCAACCAATAGCGACGAACTGCTGAATGAGGAGAAGGTGAACAACCATCTGTTGCAAATAAATGCTGAACGTTCACGTGCAAAAGCCATTCTTGAAATCAAACGCCGCTATGAAGCGATGCCGGCCTATTTCTGGAATGACTTCCTGGAAATGAATGATTCTGACAAGGTAGCCGCCCTTTTCTATGTGATCTTGAAGACCTATAAAATATGCTTTGATTTTCATGTCAATGTGACCATGAAAAAATGGAACAGCATTTCCAGAAGTGTAAAAAAAGAGGACCTCATGATGGAGTTAAATGAAATCTCAGCGAAAGATGAGTTTGTTGATTCCTGGAGTGACAATACCAAAGATCGGGTGGCAAGTGCTTATCTGACCATTCTCCGAAAAGTCGGTATGCTGGACCGGGAGAGCCATTTGAACGCACTCGGTTGCAGCAACTTCAGCTATTATTTGGCCAAAGGTGCATCCTGGTTTCTTGAAGCCTGTCTGTTGCAACCCTACGAAATAGAAAATATAAAGAAAACCCTATTATGACCCTAAAAGAGCTTGATGACAAACTGAACAGTCCCGGTTTTCAGGACCCGGAAAATGGAGACTTGTGTTATAATTTTTTTATTTACCAATATCCGGCAGACAAGGAATACGATATCCGCAGACAGATACAGGAGTTTAAAGCGAATCTTATCCGCCCCATCAACTATGTGGATGTGCTTACGTTGAACCTGTTTGAGGAGTTTTGTCACTTCTTGGACCAGAAGAAGTTCCTGCGTCATCCGTCCATGTTGAAATATTTGATGGAGAAAGAACAGCGCGATCCGTCTACTGCAAAAAATACACAGGATACGCTTACCCGTAACGCACATTCTCCAGAGTTTGTCCGGTTTATTCATCAACGTATCATTGACCATATCACCATTAAGGACCAGTATCGTCGCCCGTACGTTTTCATGTACGGTATCGGCAGTATGTATCCCTATTTGAGAGTCAATGAGTTTCTTGCTCTTTATGAAGATTACAACGAGACGGAGAAATATAAGATTATCGTGTTTTATCCAGGTCATCGTGACCAGAACTCTTTCCGGTTGTTTGACACCCTTCCCGATAATCATACCTACCGTGCTAAAATCTTAAATATTGAATAACCCATGAAACTGAAAGAACTATATAGCAAGCCCATCGACCGTGCAGTCAATCCTGCCGTAAGTGCCACCAAGTTTGACCCGGAAACAGAACGTGTGGAAATACAGGAATACGTGTTCACCGATGAGATTATCAACGGCCTTTTCCGTATTCTCGATGCGGTAAAGAATAACCGGCCATACGACCACGTAGGTATCTGGATTGACGGTTACTACGGATCAGGAAAATCTCATTTTTTGAAATACCTTGACTATTGCATCACTCCGTCTACCCGTGACGAAGCTTTTTCCCGTTTACTGGAAGCTGTCAAGGCCATCGACCCCCTTGATGAAAAGCATAATCTGGGGTTCGACTATGAACAGCTGGCATCCATAGCCAACTGGATGAAGCGTGCCACCATCGATACTTGCATTTTCAATCTGGAAACCAGTTACGACAACTCCACCGACAAAAAGAAGGCTTTCCTTCATGTCTTCTGGAACGAGTTCAATGGCAAACGTGGCTTTAATAAGTTCAACATTACGCTAGCCCAGAATCTGGAAAAGCCCTTGGAAGAAAAAGGTGTGTTTGAGGCTTTCAAGCAACGCATTGCCGAAGAAGGTGGCGATTGGAATGATCCGGGTATGGCAGCCGATTTGATTGATAATGAACTCGATTGGGTGCTTGGCATCGCCAAAGAACTGGCCCCTACACTCTCTGTCGATAGTATCCGCGAACGTATCATCAAGCGTGACACGAACATGAGCATCGACCGTTTTGGTTTGGAACTGGCGACTTATTTGAAAGACAAAGGCGATGACTACCGCTTGATCTTCCTTGCCGATGAAGTTTCACAGTTCATCAACAAGGAACGCGACCGTTATCTCAACCTTCAGGAAATCATCACAAAACTGTCCGAAGCATGTGACAACAAAGTCTGGGTAGCTTGTACCGCACAGCAAGACCTTTCGGAGATTATGGACGATTGCCATATAGCCGAAGAGAAAGACAAAGAAGGTAAAATCAAGGGGCGTTTCGAAGTAAAAGTGTCGCTCAAGGGAACACAACCGGAAGTAATTACGCAGAAGCGTATCCTCGACAAGAAGGAAGAAGTAAAGCCTGTGCTGGCTGACTTATACAATAAATATAGAGCCGGTTTTGACCTTCAGTTCAAACTTCCTAATTCATACAGCAGTTATGATTCTCAGGAAGATTTTGTAGACTACTACCCTTTTGTGCCTTATCAGTTCAAATTGATTATGCAGGTATTCAACTCTTTCCTGAATTTAGGCTATGTAGCCAAAGAAGTAAAGGGAAATGAGCGAAGCATCATCAAGGTGATTCACTCTACAGCCAAAGCCAATGCCGAGGCTGAGTTGGGTAAGTTCATTTCTTTTGATGAACTCTATAACAACATGTTCGAGGAAGGCTTGCAGGCTCGTGGACAGAAGGCCGTGGACAATGCCCTCCGCATGGCACGCACTTACCAGACAGACAAGCCCGAAAAGACCCGTCTGGCTGTTCGTGTGGCCAACGTACTCTTCATGATTTGCAATATTTCGCAGACCGACCAGTTACTTTTCCCGGCTACCGTGGATAATGTGACTTCACTTCTGGTAAACAATATGGAAACGCCCCGTCTAACCATCAAGAATGAGGTGGAGAAAATTGTGGAGTTTCTTTGCGATAACAACATCATCCGCCGCGAGCAAGGCAAGCAGGGCGCACCAGACACGTTCACTTTCTACAGCGAGGAAGAGATGAAGGTGGCACAACTCATTCAAAGCCAGGTGGTGGACAACAATACACAGGCCGAGCAGCTGAAGGATATTTTCAATAAATATATCACAGCCCTCCGTAATAAGGAGCAATACAAAACCCGCAGCTTTTCGGTAGGGCTGACCATCAAACAACGTACTTTCCTGAGCAACAATCCGGATGTGATGGTGGAATTTGTGATGGACCCGGACTATGATACCGCCGAGCAACTTGCCTTGCAAAATAGTAATGCCAACCGGATGGTCTATTATGTAGGCCCGCAGTATCGTGAGAACAGACGTTTATACAACGCCTTCTACTGGTACTGTCAGGCGGAACGCTACATGGCTACCCCTGTTCCCAACGAGGACAATGCCAACACCCGCAAAGAATTTGCCAAACGGGCTGAGGAACTCTACGAAGGACTTATCAAAAAAGAATTTGAGAAGATTCTTGACACTTGCCCCATTGTTTCGGGACTGAGTGTGATTGACGAAACGGAACTGGGACAAAAGAAAGGAAACGACCGTTACCGTGCAGCCATCGAGAAACATCTGGCAGGAATTTACACGAAAGCAAACCTGGTGGATTCTCCAAACATTCCCCGTACTACGGAACAGTTGAAGAAGGCCATTCTGCGCAATATTGAAGCAGGGGAATATGAAGGTATGAACGCCGCTCTTACTGATGCAGAACACGAAGTGGAAATCTACCTGAACAAGCAGTTTGCAGAGGTGAACGTATCGGATGTGCTTGCCAAGTTCTCAAAAGCGCCATACGGATGGGACAATATCTGTACCCTCTATGTCATCAATGAACTGGTACGTCGTCACAACCGCGACTATTCTTATGCGAACAATCCGAACGTAGAAATAACGACTGTAGCCAACCGCATTGTGAACGAAAGCAACAAGTTTACACTCCGTCAGGCACAAGTTATTTCGCCACAGGTCATTCAGAATTTCATTGCAGCCTGGAAAGATATATTTGGCATATCTTCCGCTCCATCCACTACCGACAGCACCCAACTGTTCCGTGCTTGCCGTGACATGGAAAGTGAGCGCAGTCTTGCCAGATTAGTCAAAGGTTATAAGGATATCGAACAACAGATAATCACCTATCCTTTTTCCGGGCCAATCCGCCAGGCTGTTGAACTCTTTGAATCATGGCTTGATGAGCGTGATCCGTTGAAATTCTTCAACCTTCTCATCGCGTCAAAGGATGAAGCCAAGACTCTTACCGACAAATGCAAGGAAGTGGTGCAATTCACGCACGACCAGCTTTCTACCTACAAACAGCTCATTCAGTTTGCAGATGACAATATCTACAACTTCCCGTTTGTACCTATGGAGCAGCAGGGAGCTGTCGGTGAATTCTGTAAAGTGAAGGAGGACCCATGGCCTATCGGAAAGACATTCCGTAACTACATCAAGCTGATGAACCAGCTTTCAGGAATCTTGGATGATGTACGAAACCGTTTGCGTGAGAAAATCAAAGCGGCCTACAATGATATATTCGACTATCTCAAGCAGGTGGCAGAGCAGCAACATGTGCCTGTGAGTGTATTGTCCGACCGTGAAGCGACGATTCAACTTAAGACCTCTCCGACCAATATTCTGGTGTTGCAGAACAATGTCAATACCGATGCCTTCTATCAGGAACAGGTAGAGAGAATCATGTCGTATACTCCTCCAACATTACCGGAACAGGAAAAGAGAATCCGTCAGGCCTCACTGCAGACCAAGACCCAACTGCCTATTACGAATGCAGAAGACATCGAACGCTATCTGGACGGACTGCGTCAGCAATTGGAGCGTCTGCTTGTCGACCACGATGGAGTAATGATTATCAAATAACAGCAATCCTAAAACCTTAGAATATATGTCACTGTCAAGAATATCGGAAGTAAATATCGACCTTTGGAATAAACAGAAGGTCCAGTTCCCGGCCCATCCCGATGTCAACATTATAATGGGGGTAAATGGAAGTGGGAAAACCACGTTTCTGAAAAACCTCTACGAGTCACTGGTGGCGGATAACCATGGACAAAGTGAATACATTGTTTATCTGCCTTCCATTGATAATATTGCCATGCGAGATAAGCGGAAAACAGCTACGGCATTAGCGCAAGATTTGGAGTATTTCATCTATGACATGAAAACCGGTCCTTCACTGATGAATCTTCGTATGTCCATGATAGACAGTTCTGCTGAGAAACAGGAAGAATTAAAAGCACAGATTGCTGATTTTCAGAAAACAGTCAACGGCTTGTTCGCTTTAACCCGCAAACGGATAGAGATAGAGGGAAGCAAATTTTCTGTGATTACTGATAACGGTACGCTACCCGTGGGAGCGCTTTCTTCCGGAGAGATGCAAGTACTGCTGATTCTGCTCCGTGTATTTTTATTGGGCAAACGTGAATCTATCGTTCTGATAGACGAGCCGGAAAACTCACTGGATATAGACTGGCAGTTTGAACTCATCAACCTGTTGGTTCGTTTCAATCCCAACGCTCAGTTTTTCATTACGACTCATTCTCCTGCCCTGTTCGGAGATGGATGGGGAGATAAAGTCTGGTATATGGAACAAATCACAAAGTAACACGGCGTATGGAAGGAATCAATTGGATAGAGAAACAAGCCAAGCTTTATCGGAATCTTGCCCTGACAGGACGTTATCAAGCCGTGATACATCTGGAAGACGAGGAAGATGAGACATTTTGGGACTATCAACTTCAAACCATTAAGCCGGGACGTTACCGCTACCTGTATTTCAGCAAAAGTGATGACGGTAAAGACACCCGCGGATGTGAGCAATGCCTGAAATTCAGACCTTACCTTACTGCGCGTTTCTTTATCTGCATAGACAGTGATTTGCGTTTGTTAAGAGGTGAGACTGAACTTTCAGCAAAGAATTTCATTGCTCAGACCTATGCCTATTCGTGGGAGAATCACTTATGCGAAGCCTCTCATCTCAATGAACGCATGAAGCTGATACAACCTGAAACTGATTTTGACATGCAGGCTTTTCTTACGTCGTTTTCGAGAATCGTTTATAAGCCGTTGTTGTATCTGATTCGGTACGGGGCAGACAGCCGTCTCAATCAGTTGTGGAATGTATCGAAATTCAATGCCTGTATTCCTCTGCAACCTAAACGTGCTGATTTAGCAGATAACGGCAAAGCATATCTGAAAACCGTTCAGTCCCTGTTTGAAGCCGCAACAGGTGGACTGACAGAAGAACCGGCCAATCCAAATGGAATTTTAACTCCGGAAAATGCCTACTTGCACATTCAAGGTCACCAACTGTATAAGCTGATACTGCACATCGGGACCCTGCTGTGCAAGGGAACGGGCATTGCTTTCAGGACAGACATTCTTGATAAAGGATTGCATACCACAGGATATGATGAGATTGAAATGTTACAGAATGACTTGAAAGCTATTTTGGATAATTAGCTTAAAAAGATAACGAAAGATATATGGACACCAATAAGATTAAACGCTTCGCCACCGAAGCACGCAACATATTGAAAACCGGCATCGCTGCCAAGATTATGACCCTTGGTTTCGACCGGAAAGGGAATGTGGCCGAAGAGCATCGTCCGCAACTGATGCAGGGCGGTACACTTTGGAACGGGAAATTATATACTGAGGGATTCTACTATCAGTGGATATCCCTCTTCAATCGTGTACAGCAAAAAGGCATCAATGAAGTGTACGAAGAAGCTGCCTATACCTAGTTCAACCGTTTGTGTGCCATCCGCATTTTGCAGAAGAACAATCTCTGTTCTCCTGTACTCCAGTATGCCGATGCCGCACGTACACCGGTTATTGTGGACGAAGCACGCCAAGGGCATCTTCCCCCGATGAAAGAAGAGCTTCGCCGGCGCATCGTGGAACTGCTGGACGATGATACGAAGGTAACCGAACAGTTTGCCCTGCTTATTACTGCCTGGTGTCACGATAATCCCATCATCAACCAGTGTTTCGGTTCTATGGCCGACTATACCGAGCTGCTTCTTCCGAACGATATCCTAGCAGAAGGTAAATTCATGGATATGCTGAACCATACTGAATTTATTACCGATGAGGATTTCCAGTCACCGGAACTGATAGGCTGGCTCTACCAGTTCTATATCTCAGAACGTAAAGACGAAGTATTTGCCAAGAAAGGCAAGTTTGAGGCAGACGAGATTCCTGCCGCTACGCAGATATTCACCCCCAACTGGATAGTGAAATATATGGTGCAGAATACGGTGGGCCGTATCTACCTCGACAACAATCCATACGAAACGGCGTTACAGAAAAAATGGCAATACCTGGTAGAACCTTCTGAAAAGACTCCGGCAGAAAACATTTTAAGATACGAGGAACTGACTGACTTGAAAGTAGCCGATTTAGCCTGTGGTTCAGGCCATATTCTGAATGAGTGTTTTGATTTGCTTTACGATCTTTATATTGCCGAAGGCTATGGCCGTGGGGAGGCCATAGAGAATATCTTTCAGTATAACTTGACCGGAGTAGACATTGACAATCGTGCCAAGCAATTAGCCACTTTTGCCCTCTTGCTGAAAGCTTGCCAGAAGGATGCTTCATTTGCCGACGCTCATTGTTTGCCTCATGTGTGGGCCATGCCGAAACCTTGGGATGAAGAAAAGAATGGGCTGGTCAGAGAATTCCTTCCTCATTTCTTTTTGGGGCAGGAAAATCAGACTCACGTCAATGAACTCATCGCTTGCTTCGACTTGATGCAGCATGCGGATTCGTTGGGCTCTATCATGAAATTTGAACTTAGCGATAGTACCCGATTGCTGGTGAAACAGACGGTAGAATATTGGCACAATCAGAACTTCATACCGGAGGCCATTCGTACCCAACTTCCTGCATTTGAACTGATTCTGGCCTTGACGGAAAAGTATCATGCATTGGTGATGAATCCGCCTTATATGGGTGCAGGTAGTATGAATGAGGTGCTGAGCAAGTATGTAAAGAAAAACTACGAAGAGGGGAAAGCCGATTTATTCTCCACATTTATGATGTTGTCTATAGACCGACTTGTAGCTAATGGAAAATATGGCATGATTAATATGCAAAGCTGGATGTTCCTCTCTTCGTTCGAAAAACTTCGTAATACTTTGCTTAATAATTATCATATTGAAAATATGCTTCACTTGGGACCTCGAACATTTGATGAATTGAGTGGTGAAGTAGTTCAGAATACGGCATTCGTAATTGCCAAGCATAAATCTGATGAAGGTGGCGTTTATTTCCGGCTGGTTGATGGCAAGAATTGTACTGATAAGAAAGATATGTTCCTGCGAGCATTAAGGGAACATACCTCTAAGGTATATTACCAAAATGTATTTCAATCTAACTTCGAGAAAATTCCGGGATGCCCTATTGGATATTGGGCTTCACCCAATATTTTAAGAATATTTACATCAAATCTCGCATTGTCAGCAGTTTGCAGCCCAACACAGGGGCTAGCAACTGCTGACAATGCGAGATTTCTCCGCCTTTGGTTTGAGGTCAGCCGAAGCCTATGCGGCTTCGGCTTCGAAAATGCCGCGTCAGCGGCTCGATCCGGGCTAAAATGGTTCCCATGTAACAAAGGCGGAGGATTTAGAAAGTGGTATGGTAATCAGGACTATATTATTAATTGGGAAAATGATGGATATGAGATAAAAAACTTTTACGATGAAAAAGGCAAACAACGTTCAGTAATTAGAAATCCTAAATATTATTATCTTGAAGCAATCTCTTGGAGTTCTGTTTCTTCTAATATTGGCATTGCTTTCCGATATTATCCCAAAGGATTTATTTTTGATCATGCAGCGTGTAATATTTATACAAAAAATATCGTAGAAACTTTAGGATACGTAAATACTAAACTGATTAGCATATTCTCAAATATAATAAATCCAACTATAAATCTTTTTAGTGGTTCTGTTGGAAATATACCATATTTACCTATTAGCAATATAGATAAAGTTGTAAAGCAAAATATTTATATTTCCAAATCTGATTGGAACTCCCACGAGAGCTCATGGGACTTTGAGGCCAATCCCCTTTTGACTATAAATGAGAACACCCATATCAACAAAAAAATTGAACAACAAAATAATGAAATAGGTGAATACATCTACATTGATTTAGCTACTCCAAAGTCTGATAGTCTGAAATGGCGTATGGAGCAATACAAGAAAAAGTGGGAGCAAATGTTCAACCAATTGCACGAGAACGAGGAAGAACTCAACCGCCAGTTTATTGAGATATACGGTCTGCAGGATGAACTTACACCCGACGTGCCGATTGATGAAATCACCATTCTACAACAAGGTGAAATTTCCTTTGTACCATCTGAGGAAGGTGAAAATGCGCCTAAGATAATGAAGTGGAACGACGATGTCATTATCAAACAACTCATCAGTTATGCCGTAGGATGTATGATGGGGCGTTACCGTTTGGACAAACCGGGACTGCATATCGCGCATCCAGAACCGACTGCAGAAGAGATTGCCCCCTACTCTTATCATGGCAGGAAGTATGAAATAGACGATGACGGCATTCTGCCTTTGATGAACAGTGACTGTGGTTTCAGTGACAATGCTCCTCTGCGTATAGCAGACTTTGTTCGCATCGCATTTGGAGAAGAAACGCAAGTAGAGAATCTGAATTACATGGAGCAATGTTTGGGTAAAACATTGGAACAATATTTCGTGAAAGACTTCTGGAAAGACCATAAGAAGATGTATCAGAACCGTCCGATTTACTGGCTGTTCGCATCCAAAAAAGGTACCTTCCAGGTAATAGCTTATATGCATCGCATGAATGCCTATACAGTGGAACGTATCCGAGCCAAATACCTCCTCCCTTTCATAGAACACTTGGAGCAGGAGATAAAAAAACTCGATATGCGTCGGGCAGAACTGACTACCAAGGAAAGCAAGCAGCTCCAAACGCTTCAGAAGCAACTTGATGAGTGCCGTGAGTATCACGAACGTTTGCAGGTAGTGGCTGAACAAGCCATCAGCTTCGACCTTGATGATGGTGTGGTAGTCAATTATGCCAAGTTCGGGGATGTTTTGCAGAAAATAAAGTGATTCAAACATAAAAGCAGACGTATGGCAGAAAGAACAATTATATCTTCTGTTCAATTATATAAGAAAGGAATAGAAACTATTCAAGCAGACGGCAAAATTAAAAGTATAGCACTACATCAAGGAAGTATTGACGGTGCATGTGCTGTGTATAGTACAATTATTGCCTTGATGTGCCTTCGACAAATTAACTACGAAGATGTCTACTCTGGAAATGGGAATGTTGATAAGCGCAGTCCTAAAGGAAAATTTTTAAGCAAATTATTGGAACAACGTGGTATGAATATGCGTGGTTGGAATCTTAAAACGATGTCTCAAGAGATAAACAATACGACTGATTTCAGCATTTGCTCTACTGCTGTTCGAAAAGATTTTGTAAATCGTATATATAACAATGTCTCAAATGGACTTCCAAGTATCGTTGGCATTACCTATACTACGGGAGATAGGCATGCTATTGTTTGTATTGGTATAGAATATAATGAATCGGAAGATAAACCAACCAAACTATTTTGCATAGATCCCGGTTATACCATATCATTCACATCATACTGGAATTGTATTATTTTAATACCTTCAAAATATGATGATCAAACTGACTTCACCTACGTGGTTGAAGATCAACTTTGTAAAATAAAGCTTGATGATGCTATCGTATTTGATTAAACGAATACCATAAAAAAACAATCACTTAATAATACCAATTCGTAGATATAGTACAAAAATAAAGTAAAATTGAATTAATGGATAAGCAACAAATATCTCATCTTTTACATATACAAAAAGCAAGTCGAGAAAATCGACTAGCGATATTTGTAGGTGCCGGAGTTTCTAGAAATTCGGGTATTCCAACTTGGAATGAACTTATAGAATCAATGAAGGCTGAACTTCCTGAAAAGTTGACAAATGAAATGGATGCTCTAAAAGTGGCCCAGTTGTACAAAGACTCACGGGGGCATAAAGAGTATATGGATAAAGTAAAAGAGGTATTACTTTATAACAAAGCTGTACCTAATAGATTACATAAAAGTATTTTGTTGCTAAATCCATGCCATATAATAACTACAAACTACGATGATTTAATAGAACAAGAACTTATTAATCAATTTACGCAATATGATATTGTAAGAGAGGATAAGGGTATTCCACAAATTGCATATCCAAATGTTCTTGTTAAAATGCATGGAGATTATATAACCGATAATATAGTCCTTACCGAAACGGATTATTATAATTATCCAAAGAATTTTCCGCTTATACGTGCTTTTGTACAATCTATATTTGCAAGTAAACTCGTGCTATTTGTTGGCTTCTCTTTCGCTGATTTAAATTTAAAAATGATATTAAATGAGTTACAAAATATTTTGTCAGAGAATATGCAAAGAGCCTACCTGTTATCATGCGAGGAACCGGATTTTGTGACAAAACAATATTTTGAGAAAAAAGGAATCAATATACTTTATTTCAGCGAGAAAGAAATTGATGTAATTAATGGTAAAGAATATAATCCAGATGATTTAAATGGAATAGGTCGGTTAACAGATAAGATTCTATATGCCATCAACAATTATAGCAAAATTCCTAAACAAGACTTATCTGCATATCTTTATGATCGAGTTATGTCCTACAGTCAAGAATTACGCTCTTTTGGAGATGGATTAAGATATTTTTTCCCTCAAGATAGAAGTGAAAAAATGTTTTGGAATACTCATTCATGTGGTTTGCAAACTGGTTTATCGGATTTTAAGGAACTAGCCAAACAGGTTAAAACAAACCAAGGGAAGCGGCAATATTTGATTTCACATCCTAAAATTCAACTGAAACCGTTATTAAAGTTTGCATGTTATAATTATTTGTATGAGATTGATGGAATCAAAATCATAGATAGTAAATTTATAAAGAATGCAAATCATTATTTTCCCAAGATAACTCTTTATTATTTACATCATTTTTCATCTACTGATGCTTGTAAAAGTTTAAAGTTATTACGAGAAAAGGATATTCAATATACGCTAAATGACTTGGAACTCCCTTTTACACTATACCAGTTGGGGGATTATTGGGAAGCTTATAGAATGTATAGGGAGCTATTACCACAGTATTGGCAGAGAAAAAAATACATTCTATATTTTATATGCAGATATAATATGTGGTCAATTAAGGGGCATGTCGCGTTTCAAAAAATATGGGATGAAACTATAGATATAAATAAAGAATTAAAGCTTGCGGAAGAATCGGACTTAGATGATATATTGCGTAAGCTACCATTGGATATAGAGATAAAAAACATATTTCAGGACTTAATTTCTTATAGAGACTTTGGTAAACACAATGTAAGAACGGAACAATTAAAAGAAGAAATTCTTAAACAAAGAAAATCTGCAGAAAGAGGTGGTTGGTCAATCAACAATAATATTACGGTTTTAATGTCTTTGTATCAACGTGAAAGCGTATTCTCATGGGCAAACTATATTATATGCGATAATAATGGCTACTATAAATCAATTTGCAATAATACTGCATCAGGCATATTGAACAGTTTTTTAACTCCTCAAACAGAATTTTTAGGGAAAAAAATTAAGTCTACGAAGATTAATGAGCTAAATGATTTCATGCTTGAAATGTTAGTATTTGATATGGATAATAAGAAACTGCAAAATCTTTTCAAGAACTATGAAATATTTAATCTAAAAATCTCAGAATCCGGCCTAACGTATATTAACTCATGTCTAAAAGGACTTACAGATAATGGACAATTCTTATACAAAGATGAATCTCGGTTCTATATTCCATTGAGTAATCTCATGTTAATTATATCGAAGTCTCAGAAATTAAATGTTGATATTAATTTATTATATCAAGCAGTTATAAAATATTGGAAATACGAACAACAAATAAGTTCTAACAGTATAGAATGTATTGTTAATCAATTTACGCCATGTAAAGAAGAGGCTTTGAAGCTACTAGAATCAATATTATATCATTCAGCTAACATAAATGAATACTTTCGTAGTATTTACATACTAGTTGAATATCTAAAAAAACAAGGCCAAATTTTCACCGACATTCGTATGAATGAACTGATAAATAATCAAGATAAAATCAAAGCGCTGTCATTAATATATCCAATAGTTCAAGATAAAGAAAAAATTAATGTATTAGACTGTTGCCTAAAAATGATTAATAGCTTTTATGATTATATATATTTCATTTACAGTAACAATATTATCGAATATTCAATTGAAAAATTTAAAGAATTACTTGAAATAGAGAAAAAAAGCATAAATGAAAGTCATTGCTACTTATTGTCTAAAATTAGAAAAGATAATAATTTCCAAGATTTGAATGTAATAATTGATGATTTCGCTCAAAATAATGATTGTATGCAGTTTTTTCTTTCCCCAAACAATTATTCATCACCCGAAAAAGTTGAAATTGACTGGATTTTAAAACTTGAAAACAGAGCAGATTTTTTTAAAAATGATATTTATAGAAATAAATTGAAAGAATATATAAAAGTAAATACCTTAAATAAAGAGAGCTTAAATTACCTCGTCGGGCTGCTTTAAAAAAAGAAATTTATGATACAAGACAGAATATATAGTTACTTTGAGCGCAATCCTCAACTCCATGTGCTCTTTATCTTCGACAAGATGGGCATTATCCAGACAGAACTTGAAGATGTAAAAGATTGGTCTGATGGATACGTCTATAAAGTGTTCGACGGCGCCTGGTTCAATACAAAATATGCCATAGAGAATACTTGGAAGGACAAACGCATCGTGCTGCTCTTCCCTGTGGGAACCTATCCCCATTCAGAAGAACAGCAGCTACAGTTTCCATTGCTCGATATGCTTAAAGCCAACATGGAATACAAGGAAGATGACTATGCTTCATATATGCAGCAGTATAACCTGCCGGAGCGGTTCCGTGGTTTTATCAAGAAAAACATTGCGGAAATCATGTCCTCCAAAATCCAAAATATCCTCAATGGGCATATCGATTCCGCTACTTTCAGCGAAGACCTTGTTTGCCGGGCTTTCATCTCCAATTACCTTGGCGACAAGAAACTTCTGGACTGGGAAACAATCATTGTAAAGATGATTATCCTTGATGCTACCTGGGAGGAGAAAAAGCGTACGGACTTCTGGCATAGACTTTCAAGAAACTTGGATGCCAGCAAGACAGCTAATGACAAATTGATGAAACTCTTCGGGGTAAGCTATAACCTGAATGCTTCTCAAAAGATGAAAAGCGTTGCCGAATGTTTGAAATACAATTGCATTACACAACTGTTGGATGTAGTGCCGGGGGATTCATACAAACAATATAAAATCAGCAGCTCTGCAGTTCTTGACCAGATAAACAAGATTTATGAATGGGGCACGCACGATCGTCTGCTTAGTGAGAAGTTCATCCAATCCATGAGAATTTTGGCTTCAGATATTAAAGAAGAGGAAATCATTAATATCTATGGCATTGATGCAAACTACTTTTATTATACAGAAGCTCTTTGCTGGCCGATTCTGCAGGAAATAGTTGAAAAGAAATTGATGGCTGATCCGGAAGATGTGAACGACCGTATGCGTGAATTATCCCTGAAACTGCCTGCTGACAGTCATATTCAAATCATTATCCGGTTTATTGAACAGTCGGCCCTGTTTTATATGCAGGTGCGTGGACTGGGGACACTTAAACTTAACAATACGAAGGAATATGTAAATAAATATATTACAGAGTTCTATCTGGTAGATATGTCCTACAGAAAGACACTCGAAGCTTATCATGAACTGATAACCAAAGAGAATCCTATCGAGCTTGTATTGAATGTGGCCAAAAGACAATTAGACCAGGAATATGCGAAGGTTGCCAACCTTCTTAATCTGGAATGGCTGACCTGCGTGGAAGAAAAAGGGGCTTGGTTTACGGAAACGGGATTGAAGCATCAGGAGGATTTTTATGCTAACGAGTCTGATTTGAATGTGAAACAGGTAATCATTATCAGTGATGCCCTAAGATACGAAGTGGCTATGGAATTGATGCAGAGACTGGCCAAGGAAAAAAATATGGCTTCAATCGAGGCCTATCAGGCCATGTTGCCCACGGAAACAAAGTGCGGCAAGCTCTCCCTCCTACCGCATCACTCTTTGGAACTGATTGGTACGGATATGGCGGTGGACGGAGCCGTATTGGCAACTACAGAACAACGGACAGCTCATTTGGATAAATATCGTGAAGGAGGAGTGTGTGTACGTTATGAAGATGTGATGAATGGTGACCAGATTTCAACGCGGGAACTGTTCAAAAGGCCTTTAGTATATATCTTCCATGATACGATTGATGAAGCAAGCCATTCTCAAAGCCCGTTTGAGGTAATCAGTGCTTGCCGCAAGGCCATAGACCAGTTGTCTGTATTAATCAAACGTCTGCATGCTACTTGGAATGTGACCAATGTAGTGTTGACTGCCGATCATGGCTTTCTGTACAATGACATGAAATTTGAAGATAAGGACAAGCATAATATTACTGATGCATCAGTAGAGAAAAAAACGAGGTATTATCTCACAGACAGCGATGAATATGTGGAAGGAATCGTCAAATTCCCTCTTGAAAGAGTATCTGCCATAAAATGTCAGATGCCGCTTTGGATAGGCGTACCAGTCGGCACCAACCGACTGGCGGCTTCGGGAGGCTACAACTTTACACATGGCGGTGCATCCCTTCAGGAGATGATTATACCGGTAATCAGGAGTCAGCAGAAACGGACAAACAAGACTGAAAAGGTGGGTATCTCTTTAATGAATCATAACCTGAATATGGTCAGCAGCCGGTTGAAATTCCAACTTATACAATCGGAAGCCGTGAGTATGACTGTGATGGAACGTAAGGTGGTATGCTGCATTTACAACGGTGACGATCCCGTGACGCAGGAAAAAGAGCTGACTTTGAACAGTACGGATGCAACGAACCTGAATAACCGGGTGTATGAGATTACGCTCAATTTGCAAAAATCGGTCAGCGCAAGTATGTTGCAGCTTCGTATTTATGATGCAGATGACCGGTTGAATCCGCTTATCCGTGAGACAGTGAAGAATAATACAATGATTGAACAAGATTTTTAGGAGCATAATATATGGATTCACAGCAGAAAGTATTAAATGCCTTTATTGGCAAGGTGGTAAGAAAAGATCTGGCGTTTTTGGTTAAGGGGGGACTTCCTGTACCGACTTACGTACTGGAATACTTGCTTGGCCAGTATTGTGCCAGTGATGACGAAGAAATCATTAACGAGGGCCTCGAAAAAGTAAAGGAGGTTATCCAGCATAATTATGTACATCGCGCAGAAGCAGAGTCGGTAAAAGGACTTATCCGTGAGCATGGCAAACATCGTATCATTGATAAAGTGACGGTGGTGCTTAACGAAAAGAATGATGAGTATCAGGCTACTTTTGCCAACCTTGGATTGACGGGAGTACCTATCGGAACAGACTATGTGCGCAAGAATCCGAAACTTCTGAGTGGCAACGGAGTATGGTGCATCGTCACCATTGGTTATATCAGTGGAGAAGATGTAAAAGTGAGATGGGAGATTCAGACTCTGAAGCCTATACAGATTTCAAATATCGATTTGCAAGAGTATATTGACCTGCGCAAGAATTTCACTACGGAGGAATGGATGGATTTGCTCATGCATACGGTAGGGTTAAATCCGGACTCCATGAACCGACGGGAAAAATTTATCACGCTTGCTCGCCTCCTCCCCCATGTGGAGAATAACTTCAACTTTGTGGAGCTTGGTCCTAAAGGAACTGGTAAGTCGCATGTATTTCAGGAACTATCACCTTATGGTGTACTCGTATCGGGCGGAGATGTGACTAGTGCACGTCTCTTTGTCAAAATGCAGGGAAACAAAGAAATTCTGGGTCTTGTGGGCTATTGGGATGTAGTGGCATGGGATGAATTTGAGCAGCAGAAAGGACGTAACGTGGATGCCGTGCTCATTGATACCATGCAGAATTATCTGGCCAATAAATCGTTTAATCGTGGCAAGGGAACGCATGAAGCCAGTGCCTCGATGGTGTTTGTAGGAAATACAAAGCATACTGTCCCTTTTATGTTGAAGAATACGCATCTGTTTGAATCCATACCTGCCTCTTTCATCAAAGGTGCTTTTCTTGACCGAATCCATCTGTATAATCCCGGATGGGAGATTAGAATGTTGAAAAAAGACAGCTTCTCCAAAGGTTACGGACTTATTACTGATTACATTGCTGCGGTGCTCCATGCCCTGCGCAATGATGACCGTACGGCAGTTTTGAAAGACTATGCCAAATTCGACGGTTCTCTTTCAGAGCGTGACCATCTGGCCATCCGCAAGACATTTTCCGGAATGATGAAGTTGCTTTATCCTGATGGAAAGATGACTGACGAGGAAGCGTACGAATTGGTTGATTTTGCTGCTGAAGGTCGTAAACGTGTAAAGGATCAATTATATGTAATTGACGAAACTTTCAATGCCGAACCAGCCAAATTCAAATATATCAATCTAAAAACAGGTATAGAAATGAATGTTGAGACATTGGAAAAAGTAAGCAATCCTCTTATAATTCCAATAAACTCAACGATAAGTACAGCGACTGGGAAGCTAACCGATGCAGAGGCTCAGCCTTTGAATGAAGAAAATACAGAAACATGCTCCGTAGAGGAAGAAAGAAACTCGAGCTGTCAAATTGCAAAGCGCCCCCGTATCCATATTCTGCAAGAAAAGAGCATGACCTTTAGAATGGGACAAACCGGTGTGAGTTACGAGAAATTATTTGCTCCTTATATGGCAGGAGCAAATAGTATCACAGTGGAAGATTCCTATATACGCACTTCATGGCAAATCAAGAATTTTATGGAATTTGCTTTAATGCTCATCAATACTCGCCCAGTAGATGACTTGAAACTCAATCTTATTACTAATGAAGAGGAAGAAAAAATTCCTGAGTTGATAGACAAATTTGACGATATCAAAGATGACCTGGCATCGTACGGCATTGAGTTTGAATATAAATTCAGAGATTTCCATGATAGATGCATCAAGACTGACACAGGGTGGACAATCATGCTTGGACGCGGATTGGATATTTTTGAGAAATACAATACTTACTCTATCGCTTCGTCCAGACAAGACATGCGTAAGTGCAAGGAGTTCACAGCCACATTTATAAAAACAAAAGCTATTTCGAATTGAAAGAATCAGTTCAAAATAGAAGTTGAAACAGCTTGTATTTCATCTTCCGCCATTCGGGTATAAATATCCGTAAAACGTATACACATGCCATAATATAAAACGGTTAATTTTGCCACAGGAAATCAGAAAAATACAAACCGTTAAACTCATTGCATGATGAAAATACAAATGCTCCTTGCGCTTGCCGCATGGGTAATAAACAGTACAACGATTATGGCACAGGAAACTATCAAACAGACGGCTGGACGCGACCAGCTGGGAGAATTTGCTCCTAAATTCGCGGAATTGAACGACGACGTACTTTTCGGGGAGGTGTGGAGCCGGACCGACAAACTCGGGCTGCGCGACCGTAGCTTGGTGACCCTCACTTCACTCATCAGTCAGGGCATCACCGACAGTTCGCTGACTTACCACTTGCAGACGGCGAAGCAGAACGGCATCACCCGTACGGAAATCGCCGAAATCATTACGCATATCTCCTTCTATGCCGGATGGCCAAAGGCATGGGCTGCTTTCCGTCTGGCCAAAGAAGTGTGGGCGGAAGACACTACTGGAGACGATGCCAAGGCAGCCTTCCAGCGCGAGATGATTTTCCCTATCGGAGAACCTAACACCGCGTACGCGAAGTATTTCATCGGAAACAGTTACCTGGCTCCGGTATCCAAGGAACAGGTGCCTGTATCCAATGTGACTTTCGAACCGGGATGTCGCAACAACTGGCACATCCACCGGGCTACCAAGGGTGGCGGACAGATGCTGATTGGCGTGGCCGGACGCGGCTGGTATCAGGAAGAAGACAAACCGGCCGTACAGATTCTGCCGGGTACGGTAATCCACATTCCGGCAGGTGTCAAGCACTGGCACGGAGCGGCTGCCGACAGCTGGTTCGCACACCTGGCCTTTGAGGTGCCGGGCGAAAACACGTCGAATGAATGGCTGGAGCCGGTTTCCGACGAAGAATATGGTAAATTGCAATAATCTATCCAGCATCACCGGTTGCCTGCCGTTGGCGGGAAGCCGGTGGGCTTTCACTCTCCTACCTTTGTTCTTTTTATATACATATAGACTTATGAAAAGAGTGTTGTTATTCCCTTTTTTGTTTTTTGCTTGCATAGCCTTGTCGGCTTGTAACCCTTCAGACGATACGCCGTCTGCCCCTGAAACGAACATTCCTGGACAATCGGAAAACACTGGAGATGCCGGAGAGTCTGGAAATAATGAAGAGAATGAAAATCCTGAAAACCCTGATAATGATGACGCACTTATGGAAAACAATACATTGACGCTGACAGTCAACGACCGCTCTTTTACCGCTACGCTTGCCGATAATTCGGCTACAGAGGCTCTCAAGGAGAGACTGGTACAAGGGGCCTTGGAGGTTCGCTTGGATGATTACGGAAACATGGAGAAAGTCGGTTCACTGGGCTTCTCACTGCCACGGACAGACCGGCAGACCACCACGGTGCCGGGCGATATCATGCTCTACCAAGGAAGTTCCATTGTCATATTTTATGGCTCGAACTCGTGGGCATATACTCCTTTGGCCAAAGTAGACGGAGTCTCTACCCGTGAAGAGATGCTGGACCTGCTGGGCGGAATGGGGAGCATCACGCTCACTCTTTCTTTGGCTGAATAACAATCTTATACACTACGGTATTCTGCAGCACCAGCGACTTGTTATGGGCAAAAAAGACAATTCCGTTAGTCGGAGCCTGAATTTCCATCAGGACATGGCCGTAATAAGGGTCAATGATGGAAGCCATCACTTCTCCTTTTTTCACCACATCGCAAGCGTGTTTCATCTTGTACAGGATACCTGAAACGGGGGTTCTGACCGGTACCAGCTCTTCTTCATTCAGTTGGCGTGAATTGTAGTCCGGACTGCTGTAGTCGGTATAATTTATCAGTCCCGTGCGGTGCATAAAGCGGAAAATCGTATGCACACAGTCGGCCACGTCTTTTCCTTCCACGGTATCGTTTCCTCCACTGTAAAGGGAGAATGCTTTGGTGTTCCAGATTTGCCAGTTGTAATTGAGCAAGGTGGTATCGAACGGCAGCGGTTTGTAGAGGCAGACAAACGGGAGGCCGAAGAGAGCCGCCGTGGCCGTGTCTTCATAACCGGTCCGGGTAATCCGCACATGCGGTACAAAATCGCCCGGAACGTAAAAACTGGCCAACTGGATGCCGTAGGTGTAGCCTTGTATGGCATCGAAAAGAGCGGCTGCGATACGCTGGGTGGTTTCTCCCTGGTCATAGCCCGGGAACATCCGGTTGATGTCTGTATTGTCCATGGCCCAAAAACGCTTCTCGATGTTCATGGAGAAAGGGTTGGCCGAAGGAACGACCAGAATTTCATGCCCGGGCACCAGCCGGCCTTCTTTCTCCAGTGCGGCCAACCGGTTTATGACCTGTGAGCAGATGTATTGTTGCTGTATCTCGTTGCCACGCATGGCCCCTACCAGCGCCAGGCTCTTCTCTCCTTCTCCGAAACGAAATCCTTGGATGCGGAACGTGTCGCGGAAAGGAGATTCCATGCGGAAGATTATTTCATTTTTCATATCGGTTGCTTAAAATTGATGAATACGTGCCAGGAGGGATCCTTGATAGACGATGGGGTACGCGCGGAGGGTAAAAAGCAGTCCCCGGGTAGGCGCTTCCACAGTCTGGAAAACCTCTCCAGTGAGCGGGCTGACAATCTCGCCTATCTTCTCTCCTTTTTCTACAATCATATTGTTCTTGATTTCGGTGAGGAAGACACCGGAAGCATCCGCATTGAGGAAGCTCACCTGGTTGCCTACGGAGACGACCGGAGTGGGTACGGATATGGTTTCGGGAGCTTCGGCCCAGATGCCCAGGCTATGCATCAGGTTCAGGATGCCGTTTACCAACCGGTTGCCATATCCGTGGTTGATGCGCATGCCCACTCCCATCTCTACCACCAAGGTGGGGGTATCCAAACTGTTCAGTGAATGGGCCAAGGTAGCTTCCAGCACCGTAGCGGCTTCATGCACCCAGATGAAATCCACGTCGAGCAGCTTGGCATAAGGCACCAGCTTCTCCGCCGTATGTTCGTTGATGCGTACCTGCGGTATTTCCCGCAAGAAAATGTTGCTGGAATGGATATCGATTACCATATCCGCTCCCTGCAAGTCGCGCAGGAGGGTATAGGCCACCTGTTCGGTCATGGTTCCGTCCGGATTGCCGGGGAAGATGCGGTTCATGTCCAGGTCGAAGCCCGGGATGCCCCGGGTGATGGAGTCGATGCCCAACGGATTCAATGCGGGATAAATCTCCACGGTACCGTTCAGTTTCTCTAGATTTTGTTGTACGATTTGATTGAGCCGGAAACAGACATACTGGCCTTCCAGTTCGTCGCCGTGCGTACCCGTCACGATGCAGATACGTTTGTTTGAGTTTCCATGGCGGATGACATTTTTCTTTATTAATAGCCGCTCATCCACAGGAAGGGCGGTAGATACCACTGTTTTTATCATAATTCTTCTACAATTACTCGGATTTCGGTCTGTTCCGTGGGGTGACCGGTATACACGCCACGGTTGACCCGGCAGTCCAGGGCATCGCGCCCATGCGCCAGTTTAATGTATCCGTATTCTATCAATTGGTTGTTTGTCGGGTCTATTCCTCTCCATTCATTGTTTACGAGCACTTCCACCCAGGCATGGGTCACTCCCGTGCCCTGCATGAAGCCGTTCACATAGCGGGCGGGTATGCCACAGGCGCGGCACAGTGCAATCAGGATGTGGGCATAATCCTGACACACACCTTTCTGTTGCTGGAAGGCCTCCATGGCAGTAGTATTGATTTGCGTAGTGCCCGGAGCATAGCACATGTAGCCATGAATCTTTTCCGAAAGGCGCAGGGCATAATCCAGTGCATCGTCTTTCTTCGGTCCTGCTTCTTCCAGGAAGGCTTTCAGGGAGTCGGATACTCCAGTCAGGGCCGATTCCACCCGGAACACATCTCCTTGTGTGAGTTCTGGAATACGATATGCACTAAGCTTCGCTTCTCCGCTGCTGACAAAAATAAACGCATCGTGCGCCTCGGCCCGGCTACCGTATTGCAGCGGATTTCCCCAGGCATCGGCTCCATAAATCAAGTAGTCAGACGGATGGAGAAACATGTCGCGTTTCACCACCTGCTGACACGCATTGACGCAAGGCATACACCTCAGGCTGAAGAAATGGTTGGTGACCGGAGTACTGAAGTGGATGATGGTCTGATAATTATATAGATATTTCTTTACAATCATGGTTTCCTTACATTATATTCTTATAACAAGACAAGATGGCTGATATATTTAAGTACGATTGATTTGTATCCCAGGTTGGAACAGTCGTACACATCTTCCCTTAGCAGTTCGTCCAGGTGTTCCAGAATCATCGGATCGAAGATGCCTTCCTCGGTCTCCGCACAAAGTTTCAAGGACTCGTATGCTTCCTCTATGCGATAGAAAGGATAGTCAAACCGGATGTGCATGTCCATGTTCTCCACGAGCTTGCCAATCCGCAGGAAATTGCGCACCCGTTCATCGAACACCCGTTCGTCAATCGAGCCCCAGAAGGCAAGCAGGTAGTCGGTAATCGGCTGAAGATCGGTGATGTTGTCATCCTTTTTTTTGGCCGACTTCCGGATATACGACAACGAAAGTTCAATGTACGAAAGCGTTTCACTCATAATCTCCTCGCGCAGGACGATAGCGTTGTCATTGACGGCAGTCAGTCCCGAAATCAGGGAACAGGGATTCTTATCATCGTACATATAGCCTATCCGGAAACTTTCCTTGTCCGGATAAGGATTACTGGTATCCAGTTTCTGATAATATTCCTCGTATTCCTTCGGCTTGCCGTCAATCATCTTGTCGTAGTAACGGCGCAGCAGGTGAAGGCTGATGTAGACTCTCTCTGTATATCGTCCAAGCCAGTACAGGCGGTTGGCCTTAATGGCTGAAATTGTATTGCATGTAATCATATTGTATGTGTTGTATTTGTTTTTTGAATCTGTTTATTCCTCCATTACCCACGTATCCTTGAATCCTCCTCCTTGGGAAGAGTTGACCACAAAGGAGTTCGGGTTGCGTGAAAAACGGGTCAGTCCGCTTTTCCATACCCGGGTCTGCTCGCCCGAAATGACGAAAGCCCGCAGGTCGGCTTTCCGTTCCACCCGCTCGTCGCCTTCCTGAATTTCCAGGTCCTTGAAGTCGATTACTTCCTGTGCAATCCAGCGGCGAGGCTCATCGATAATCAGCTGCTTCAGTTCCGCCAGTTTCTCGGGAGAAAGATCGCGGCCAAATACCACTCCGTATCCTCCGGCTTCGCTCACATCCTTGATGACCAGCTTCGCGATATTGTCCAGGATATACTGGTAATCCTCCTTGTAATATGGAAGATAAGTCGGCGCATTCTGTAGAATTGGCTGCTCGTTCAGGTAATACGTAATCATCTTAGGCACGAAATAGTAGATGCCTTTGTCATCGGCCACTCCATTGCCCAAGGCATTGACCACCGCCACATTACCTTTCCGGTAGGCCTGCATGAGATGAGGAATGCCTATCAGGGAGTCCGAATTGAAGGTCAGCGGGTCAAGGTATTCGTCGCTGATACGGCGATAGATGCATCCCACCTGCTGTCTTTCTTTGTACAGCCCCATATAGTAGACGATGTCGTTCTCAACCACCAAATCTCCCGGGAAAGCCAAGGTAGCTCCTGTCTTCTCGGCCAGATACGAATGCTCAAAGAAGGCCGAATTATAGCGTCCGGGAGTCAGGATGACCGAAATGCCCCATATAGTCCATCATCTCCTTCAGCAGACTGCTGTAGTCGCGGTTGTCGGCCACCGCATTTTCCTGAAAAGTGAGTGGCGATACTTTCCGCGTAATGGTACGGGCTATCATCGGATAAGACGCGCCAGAAGGAATGCGGAGGTTGTCTTCCAACACAAACTAGCGGTTGTCTTTTGCCTGCACCAGGTCGATACCCGATATGTGCGAATAAATGTCGTGGATGGGCGACACACCTTCGCACTCCGGAAGGTATCCCTTGGACGAATAAATGAATTCGGCCGGTATGATACCGTCTTTGATGATTTCTTTTTCGTGATAGATGTCGTTTAGAAACAAATTTAATGCATCTACCCGCTGTATAAGTCCCCTTTCCAGATAATCCCAATCTTCCTTGGATATTACCCTCGGTATGGCATCAAAAGGGAACAACTGTTCTTTAAAAACCCCGTTTTTGTACACTCCGAAACGCACGCCAAAGCGTTCCATCCATTTGTTGACTGCACCTCGGTTTTCAATCATTTTATCCATATCCTTACCTTTTTTAAATTATACCTTATCTCCATCTTTTTCACTTGCGCTACGTTTGATTTCCCCTTTGCAAACGAGCGATTCTTTTTGTCCATGTTCCTGGGAGAAAGACATCCCAAGTTTATCAATTTAATGCTTGTGTTATCATTTTATTTTCATATTTTGCATAATTGTAGCATTATAAATATTGTTTTCGCGAAATTATAAATAAAAAGATATTTAAACAAGCATTTTTGAAACAAAATGAAATTTAATTCCTTGTTGACCACAGGTGCCGCCCAAGGTGGAATATTCGTTGACTCCCCGCGGAAAATCCTTGCTCCCCTATCTGAACGGACTGATACAATGGGCTAAGGAGCAGATGGACAACATCCTGCAGGATCGCCGGAATGAATCGGACGGTTCAAGTATATGACACTGTCGGCCGTTACTTGCGGTGATGCGGGTGGACAAAAAAATCTCCGTCGTGAAATGCGGGATTTCTTCTCAAAGAATGAAAGCCCTTGTTCCGCGACGGAGATGCAAATCTGAAAAACGGATTAGAATTTTTCAGCCAATGCGGCAGCCTGCCGGCAGCCGTCGGTTTTCTCAATCTCTCCTTCGTTCAATACACCGGGAATCAATACCTCTCCTATCATGTCCCACTTCAACAGTGCCGCCGAGCGTTCCAAGGGAATACGTACACCGTCCATGACGGTAGGATCTTCCTCTTCACAACAGGTAATCAAGGCACATTTCTTTCCGGCAATATCTTTCCCGCCCACTACGAGCGAGAACAAACGGTCGATGACACCTTTAATCTGTGCCGGGATGGAATACCAGTAGACCGGCATGGAGAATACCACTGCATCCGACTCCAGGATGACCGGGGCAATGAGGTTGAAATCGTCGTCGAAAGAACAGGCTTTTCCTGTCTTGTAACACGTCATGCAGGCATGGCATCCGCCAATCTTCAGAAAAGCGGCATCAAAACGTTGGATGGTATGACCGCGCTGTTCGGCGGCTTTCACAAACGCCTCGGTCATGGCAAAACTGTTGCCCTTCTTGCGAGGGCTTCCGGTAATTACGGTAATTTTCATAGGGTATCCTCTTTTTATTATTTTTGAATGGTATTTGAATTTTGGTTGTAAGCCTTGGCCACGCACTTCCACTCTCCGTTCATTTTCATCAGCAGGAGATAATCGGTAAAGTCAATTCGTCCGCCCCATTTTTCTTCCAGCACGCGCACCACGGCAAGGGTCTCTTCAATGTCTACAATGTCGACGCGGGCCTTGAAATCTTTTCCGGCACTCACGGTATCCACGTTCTTGTAAAACTGTTCGATGCTGCCATGCTCCAGTTTTCCGTCCAGGTAGCCGAACAGTACGGCTTCGTCGATAAACAGTTCTTTGGCATAACGGCTGTCGCCTTCAGCCACACTTTTCACAAATTTCAGGGCCGCTTCTTCCACGGCTTTATACTCTTCAATACTTGCTCTCATATTCCACAATTTAAGGGGTTTATACTGTTGCAAATGTAGACGGTGGGAACGATTCATACAAGTACCGAAAAATTATTCACCCACCGAAAAATTATTCGGTATGCAGGGGTTTCGGGAGTTATCCTTATCTTTGCGACAGTGTAATTGTTTACTCTTCAGAAACCATGTACGAAAGAAAAATACCTGTGGATTTGGACTGCCCGCTCCGGCTGACCATGAGCCTGATAGACTCCAAATGGAAATCGTGTATGCTGGATGAACTGCGGCATCGGGCGTTGCGTCCCAGCGAACTGCACAAACTCTTCCCGGAAGCGACTCCCCGTGTGCTCGACATCCAGTTGAAGGAACTGGCAGAAGACGGACTCGTTTCCAAAACCACCTACCATGAAGTACCTTTGCGGACGGAATATGCCTTGACCGAGTTGGGGCGCAGTCTGCTGCCGATTATCGATGCCATGATTGAATGGGGCAACCGGAATACGGAGGTGTTTGAACGCAAATACGGCGCTGCAAAGGAATGAGATTCCTTGCAACGCCGTATATTTAATCATCTTATCGGTTCAGCCTGATTTTCTCGTGATAGAAATAGTTGACAAGCACGGGTTTCCCTTTTTCGGAACGTCCGTAGGGCAAATCGTTTACCCGATAGGGAAAGCTTTGTTGTGCGGCATAGGATGAAATTTCCTCTTCCAAGGCTTTCCAGTAATCCAGTCTTTTCTGGTTGTATATTTCCTCGTACAGCGGAAAGAGTGTGGAATGCTTCTCACGGATATACGCCATGATTTCTCCTTTGAACTGCCCACGCAGATTCAGGTTTTCCAGCCAGATTAAATCGGCATATCCTTTTACTTCTTCGATAATCGCCTTCACATCGGTGATTCCAGGGAATATGGGCGACACGAAACATACGGTACGGATGCCTGCCTCATAGACCTGCTGCATCGCACGCAAGCGACGTTCGATGCTGACTGCCCGGTCCATGTCCGCACGAAACTCCTCATCCAGTGTGTTGACCGACCAGGAAACCGTGACCTTGGGGAATTGCTTCAACAGGTCCAGGTCGCGCAGCACGAGGTCGGACTTCGTACAAATCATCAGTTCGGCCTGTGTACCGCGAAGTTCTTCTAGCAAACGGCGGGTGTTTCGGAACTCTGCTTCGTAGGGGTTGTATCCGTCTGTCACGGAACCTATCACAATACGTTCACCATCGTATTTATGCGGGTTCGCTATCGGTTTCCAGTGCTTCACATCCAGAAACGTGCCCCACGGTTCAGTATGTCCGGTGAAGCGTTTCATGAATGAGGCATAACAATATTTGCAGGCGTGCGGGCAACCCACGTATGGGTTCACCGAATAACCTCCGACGGGCAGAGAGGACTTGGTCATGACGCTCTGCACTTTAATTTCTTGAATGATTTCTGTATCCATCGCTTATAATGCTATACATTCCCCATCTTCGGGAATAATCAAACGATTCATATCTATGTGATTATGCTGGGCTTCGTTACGCAGGATTTCACGTGTAGTCTGACAATGGTCAATGGCATCCATGTGTACAGCAATCAGTCTTACATTCTTTGGCACTTCATCCAGTATCTGTATTACTTCATGCTCATCGGGCAAAATCGGTCCGAAATCTTTGGAAAATTCCGGAAACACAGCTCCCCCACAGTTGACAACTATATAATCCGGATGATATCGATCGATGTTCTCACGAATGGTATTCTCCCACCTACAGTCTCCCATCACATAAATGGTAGGCAGCCCTTTAGACTCCAAGACAAAGCCAGATACAGGTCCCATCATTTCTGCAAGTTTACCGAAACCGTGATGCCCGTTTGTCCGGAAAATACTCACTTCTCCTAGCTGTTTCATCTCTTCTATGGCTTCTACATTTATAAATCCGTCGTGTACGACTGTTTCTTTATCTGCCGGTTGGGTGAAAAATGGGATGGTGTAAGGCAAATAATGTCTCACACTCGGTTCGTAATGATCGATATGGTTATGAGTCAACAACACCATGTCCACATCTTTTACAAGGTCGGCTGCCGACATGTTCAGATGTACTCTTGGATTCTTATTCACTCCAAGCGCCGACCTTAACGTTTCTTTTTCAGCCAATACCGGATCGACCAATATACACTTGCCTGCGTAATGAATCTTCAATGTCGCATTGCGCACCAATTGAATAACTGCTGTCTTGTTCTTATCCATAGCCTTCTGTTTTTTGTTCATCGCAAAGGTCGGTATATTTTGTTTCACTCTTCATGCCCCAAAAGAAGGGAAACAGGCCATTTTGATAATTACAATTACATTCCTTATCTTTGCGTGTGAAACAATTTGGGAAAGTCATGAAAAAGAAAAATCTCCATCCAGAAAGACTTGTCAACGTCCCGTTCAATAAGACGCAATGTGGCGTGGATTTCTATATCAATACCGGACATAGTAGTGAGATTTGTGGAGTACTGACTGAGAATCCGACCTTCAAGACGGATTTCTTCGAATTTTTCTTTTTCCGGAAAGCCAACGGTTTTCTGGTGCTGAACAACAAACGAATAGCACTGCATGATAACATGGCGCTGCTTCTCTCTCCGCACCAGCAACAGGAATGGCACGTAGAGGAAGAAGCTTTGGACTATACCTTTCTTATCTTCCGAGAGGATTTCATGCGCACTTTCATTGCCGACAAGTTTTTTGTCTACCGCCTGCTGTATTGTTACCAGACGGATACTCCTCCTTACCTGTCACCCGTTTCCCAGCCGTTGTTTAGGGAATGTATGCAGTTGCTGGAGAAAATCAAGCAGGAACTGCAATATCCCACTGCCGACAGCTATAACCTGATTGTAGCTGTATTATATTACCTATTACTGATAATCAACCGTGAATATGCTGCTACCTACCATCTTCCCATGGATGTTCCTAAAAATAATTACGCCTATCAGTTCAAGGAACTGCTTGAACAGCATATACGGGAGATGCAGCGGGTGACAGAATATGCCGACATGCTCCATATCAGCCGGATTACCCTGAACCATGCCGTAATGGCTCAGTTCGGCGTATCTGCCTCCCATCTGCTCAAACAACGCTTGTTGGAGGAACTGAAAAATGAATTGTTATTCTCCGACAGCACCGTCAGTCAGTTGGCAGATGAATTTCATTTCTCAGACCCTAGTCATCTGATGCGTTTTTTCAAGCAGCAGACTGGCAAGACCTGTTCGCAATACCTGTCTGATTATCAGAACGGTATTTACGAATAATCTTATATAGACTCACTTTTACAAATAAAGTTCGTTCGCTTTCCGCTGGGAACAGGCTTTTTTGAGCATCGCATTGACCAAAAACAACAGGAAGCGATTGATTTTGCGGGCAAAATGAGGGCAGACTGCTACACAACGCATGCAGGAAATACAAGCTTTCTTGTCCACTTTCCGGGAATCCGTCGGATTGATGGCTCCTACAGGACATTTCCGGGCACACACACCACAATTTATACAAGCTTTTGTGGGTTTCGGTACAATTCCCGTCGCTCCTGCTTTCCGGTACGGACGGAGGCCGGGAATCTTCGGTTCGCAAGTCTCTCCGGAAGCGATTTTCTGCGCTATCTGCCGGGCAAATTCCGTAAGCTGTGTCCGGTCTTCTTTGTCCGGCCGTCCGGCGGCATAGCGGCGGGCGATGGAGTGTTCGGCTACGGCCGCCACGGCTGCCACCACCTTAAATCCGGCCCGATGGGCGATGTCCTGCAATTCGACCAAGGTATCCTCGTAGGCGCGGTTTCCATACACACAGATGAGAATGGCGCTGGCACCGTGGCCTTGCAAACGGGCAATACGTGCAGCGGCAGTTTCGGGTACCCGTCCGCTATAAGAAGGCACGGCAATCAAGGCCACATCTTCCTTCGTCAATGAAATGCCGTCAAAGTCCCCCTTGGCGTCGGGCAAATCTATCTTGGAAGTACTCTGGGCCAAGCCTTTTGCTACCGCATCTACTACTTTCTGTGTACCTCCCGTGGGACTGAAACAAATCTCGTAATATTTCATTTTTCTTCTATTTAGATGGAATGATTTCCGGTTACATTACAAACGAATCACGACTTTTCCGTCGGGATGACTCTGCGACAGGAAGCGGATGGCTTCACCCGTCTGCTCAAGATGGAACACCTGCGGAGCGATTCTGGGACGGATATGCCTTTCCTCCACCATACGGGTCACTTTTTCCAACTGCGCTCCATCGGCACGCACGAACATGAACCGATATTCTTTTCCTTGCTTCCGGGCTTTACGTTCGTAAGGAGTACCTACGGCAGCAAACAGCCATTTCTTGAAGAAAGAAAAACCGTTTCGTTCGGCATATTGCTTGTTAGGAGCAGTCCGCAGGCTCAACAAGCGTCCCCCTTTTTTCAGTACCGACAGCTCATGAGCAAATTCCTTGGCTCCGATGGCATCAATCACATGATCCACTTCCGGCAGCACTTCCCAATAATTCTCTTTCCGGTAATCGATGTAACGGTCGGCTCCTATACTCAGCAAATGTGCCTTGGCCCGTTCGTTGCCCGTCACAATCACCCGCAATCCCAGGGCTTTGGCAATGGGCACAGCCATCTCGCCAAAACTTCCGGAGCCTCCTGTAATCAAAACCGTTTGTCCGGGTTGCGCTTCCAGTTCTTCCGTGAAAGCCTGATAAGCCGTCAGTCCTGTCAGCGGAATGGCAGAAGCCGTCAGAAAGTCACAATCTTCCGGCATGAAAGCCAAGGCGTGCTGGTCTACGGCCACATATTCGGCAAAAGCCCCGATTTTGGCCAAGGGCAAACAGGCATACACTTTGTCGCCGGCTTTAAAGCGGGTCACATCGGCACCTGTCCGTTCCACGATACCGGCACATTCGTTGCCCAAGGTCAACGGCATGGGATAGTCTTGAATCACCCGGATACTTCCGGTCAGAATAAGCTGGTCTAACGGATTGACTGCGGCTGCCTGAACCCTTACTAATACGTCCGACGGACCAATCTCCGGTATCGGAAGTGAATTGAGGTGGATTTGAACTTCTTTCGAATATCTTTTAATTTGAGCTGCTTTCATTTGAGGTGTCATATTTTATACAAATATCAAGAATTTTCTTCTTTTTAGATGCAAAAGTATGGAGAATAAAAAAATAGAAAGAGGTAAAAAAGTCTCAGAAAATAGTTACTTTTTCGCGATTTCTCCCAATGAAAGCAACTCCATCGGCCTAAAAAAGCATCTCTATCCGGGATGAAGGGAAGATTATCTGTCATTCAGGTAAGGCAAAACGGAAGAATATTTACTACTTTTGTCACACTTAGTTATGTAAAAAGACACGAACAAACTTGTAATTAACGAATCGAATGAAAAAAGTATATCTTTTTATTATAGGAATCAGTTTGGCCTGCCAAGCGGGTCTGGCTCAAATGTCATCACACGATACACTTTCACTTACAAACCAAATTCACCAGATAGACGAGGTGGTGGTGACTGGTGCCCGTCAAGAGACGGATGTGCGCCACCTGTCGCAGACCGTATCGGTGGTGGGGCGCGCCGAGATTGAACATTCCCTACAACCGTCCTTATTGCCGGTGCTGACCGAACAGGTTCCCGGACTCTTTGTCACCTCACGCGGGGTGATGGGATACGGCGTGTCCAATGGGGCGGCGGGAAGCATCTCCCTGCGCGGGCTGAGCGGAGGAACGGCCCGGCTGATGGTCTTGATTGACGGCCATCCGCAATATGCTGGCATTTTCGGTCATCCGATAGCCGATGCCTACCAGTCGTTCCTAGCCGAACGGGTGGAAGTGTTGCGGGGGCCAGCCTCGGAGTTGTACGGCTCGAACGCCATGAGCGGCGTAATCAACATCGTGACGCGGAAGATGCAGGAAGACGGGGTGAACACCCATCTGCATGCGGGTTGCGGTTCGTATAATACCTTGGAAACGGAACTGACCAACCGTGTCCGCAAGGGACGGTTTTCGAGCGTGGTATCCGGTTCGTATAACCGTACCAACGGACATCGGGCCGACATGGGCTTTGAACAATATGGTGGCTATGCCAAGCTGGGATACGAAATGACCGACCATTGGAACGTGCGAGGCGACGTGAACGTGACGCATTTCAATGCTTCCTATCCGGGGCCGGTCAGTGCACCGTTGTTCGACGGCGACCAGCGAATCACGCGAGGCATGACTTCGCTTGCGCTGGAGAACCGCTACGAAAAGACTTCCGGGGGATTGAGTTTCTTCTACAACTGGGGAGACCATTGGATTAACAACGGATATACGCCTTCTGCCGGGGAAAGTCCTCAGGAGGCCCGTTTCAATTCTCATGATTACATGACGGGGATATCCCTTTATCAAAGTACGCAGTTCTTCCCGGGAAACCGTATCACGCTGGGCTTCGACTGGTTCCGTTACGGAGGCCGTGCCTGGAATGAGTATGTGAGTGGAGAAAAGGTGGGCACTACCTCTGATTTGGTGGACAAGGAGGAAGACGAACTGGCCGGTTACATCGACTTACGGCAGGATTTTTGCTCTTGGCTGACCTTCAATGCGGGGTTGCGGGTGGACCATCATTCACGGGTGGGTACGGAATGGGTGCCGCAGGCCGGACTGGCTTTCCATTTGCCGCAAGCTATGGAACTGAAGGCGTCGGTTTCGAAAGGATTCCGCTACCCTATCCTGCGGGAGATGTATATGTTTCCGCCGCAGAATCCCAATCTGCAACCGGAATCGATGTGGAACTACGAACTAGCCTTCTCGCAACGGTTAATAGAGGGATGGCTGTACTATGGCGTGAATTTATTTTACATCAATGCCAAGAACCTGATACAGACGTTGCCCAATCCGCACGGGAGCGGGATGCTGAACCAGAACACTGGAAAAATAGAAAATACAGGCGTCGAATTGCAGGCAGCTTACCGCATCAACCGCGCCTGGTCGGTAGACGGGAACTACAGTTACCTGCACATGGCGCATCCGGTCATCGCCGCTCCGGAACACAAACTTTACGCCGGAGCCAATTTCTCCCAAGGCCGCTGGAACGTGTCGACGGGGCTGCAATACATCGCGGGGCTCTATAACCAGACTGACCCCGCAGTGACAGAGGACTTCGTGCTATGGAACGTGCGGGCTTCCTTCCGGGCTACCCGCTGGCTGGACATCTGGGCACGTGGCGAGAACCTACTGGCCCAGCGATACGAAATCAATGCCGGATATCCTATGCCGCGCGCCACGGTGATGGCCGGAGTAAACTTCAATTTTTAGGAAATCAGGCTCTTGTTACGTGAAGAAACTGGAAGAATAAGTTTGGGAGATTCGCAAGTTCTCCCTATTTTTGCTCTCATTATGAAAAAGACTGTAACCTCTCTGTTACTGGCATGGACCATCGGTTCATGCGGTACCTCTCTCCTGCAGGCACAAACTGCTGTGGAAAAAGGCCTGCAAAGTATTAACCGACCTTCGGCCGAAGCCATCGTAGGCTTTCTGGCAGACGATGCCCTGCAAGGACGCGAAGCCGGTATGAACGGGTCGCGCGTGGCTGCTCGCTACCTGGTTTCCTGCCTTCAGGAAGCTGGGATTTCTCCTCTTTACGGAGATTCCTATTATCAACCCTTCGAGGCGTGTGCCAAGGAAAGACAGCAAAAAGGCCGCTGGCAGGTACATCCCGATTCCATCGCCCAATTGAAGCAGCTGACACACCGTTCTCTTCAGATGGCCAACGTGCTGGGAATGATTCCCGGAGAACGGACCGACGAGTATGTAGTAGTCGGTGCCCATTTCGATCATCTTGGTATTGACGAGACATTGGCGGATGACAAGATTTACAACGGAGCCGATGACAACGCGTCAGGAGTGTCGGCAGTGATGCAAATTGCCCGTGCCTTTCAGGCCAGTGGCAAAAAACCGCTGCGCAATGTGATCATCGCCTTCTGGGATGGAGAAGAAAAAGGTTTGCTCGGCTCCCAGTATTTCATGCAGCATTGTGATTTCGTGAAGGAGATTAAAGGTTATCTGAATTTTGACATGATCGGGCGGAACCATTTCCCGGAACAGCCCGAACATGTAGTATATTTCTATACGGAGGCGCATCCGGCCTTGGGACAGTGGCTAAAGGACGACATCGTCCGTTACAAGCTGAAACTGAAGCCCGACTACCGTCCTTGGGACCGTCCGGTGGGAGGTAGCGACAATGCCTCGTTTGCCGTGCACGACATTCCCATCATCTGGTATCACACGGATGGGCATCCGGACTACCACCAGCCTTCTGACCATGCAGACAAGCTGAACTGGGAGAAGGTGGTGGAAATCACGAAAGCTTCTTTCCTCAATGCCTGGAATCTGGCCAACGAGAAATCCTATTAAGCCGTCATCAGATGCCGAACAGTTGCATGTCCGCTTCGGGGGTAGTAATACCTCCGATGCCGAACTGTTCGACCAGTACCTTGGCTACGTTCGGTGAGAGGAAGGCCGGCAATGTGGGTCCCAGGTGAATGTGTTTCACGCCCAGACTCAATAGGGCCAGCAGGACGATGACCGCCTTCTGTTCGTACCAGGCAATGTTGTACACGATGGGCAGTTCGTTGATGTCGTTCAACTGGAAGACTTCCTTCAGCTTCAGGGCAATCACAGCCAGTGAGTAACTGTCGTTGCATTGTCCGGCATCGAGTACCCGAGGGATTCCCTGAATGTCGCCCAACGGCAGTTTGTTGTAACGGTACTTGGCACAACCTGCAGTGAGGATGACCGTATCTTTCGGAAGGGCCTGTGCAAAATCGGCATAGTAATCGCGGCTCTTCATGCGTCCGTCACATCCCGCCATGACCACAAACTTGCGGATGGCTCCACTCTTCACCGCTTCTACCACCTTATCGGCCAGCTGCATCACCTGATTATGAGCAAATCCACCGACAATCTCTCCCTGCTCCAGTTCCACCGGTGGCTGGCATTGCTTGGCCAGTGCGATGACCTCCGAGAAATCCTTGTGTCCCTCGGCATCCGTAGCGATGTGCTTGCAGCCGGGATAGCCTGTCGAGTTGGCCGTAAACATCCGGTCCTTGTATGTTGCATTCTCCAGTGGCGGCACGATACAGTTGGTGGTGAAGACAATCGGACCGTTGAAGGCCGTAAACTCCTCGCGCTGCTTCCACCAGGCGTTTCCGTAGTTGCCTACAAAATGCTTGTATTGCTTGAATGCCGGATAATAGTGCCCCGGAAGCATTTCGCTATGCGTATACACATCCACTCCCGTACCTTCCGTCTGGCGCAGCAGGTCTTCTAAGTCGTGCAAGTCGTGTCCGCTGATCAGGATACCCGGATTCTTGCCTACTCCGATGTTCACCTTTGTCAGTTCCGGATGACCGTAGCGGGTGGTGTTTGCCTGATCCAACAACGCCATTACCTGTACTCCGTGCTGTCCGGCTTCGAGAACCAGCGCCACCAGTTCATCGGCTCCCATTGCCTGTACGGTGATGCGGGCCAGTGCCGATTGCATGAACGCATGGATGGCTTCATCGGCAAAGCCCAGTCGCATGGCATGTTCGTGGTAAGCGGCCATCCCCTTCAGTCCGTACATCAGCAGTTCCTTCAACGAGCGAAGGTCTTCGTTCGGCTCTCTCAGCACCCCTACGGAAGCCGATTTAGTCAGATAGTCCGCTTCCCCACCGTTCCAGGTCAGTTCGTCCACCTCCGGCAAGGCGATGCCGGCATCGGCGGCACGTGCCTTCAAGCGGTCGCGCAGTTCCAGGCCTTTACGTACACGGGCCAGGATGCTTTCGTCATCAAAATTGGCATTGGTAATCGTTGAGAAAAGCGCGTCGGTGACAAAACCATTCACATCGGCTTCCACCTCATGGCCTTTCGTACGCAAGGCATCGGCAGCTACGGATACTCCGCGTACTACAAACAGCAGTAAATCCATGTAACGTGCGGTGGTATCTTTCTTTCCGCATACACCTTTCAACACACATCCTGTGCCCTTGGCAGCTTCCTGGCACTGGTAGCAAAACATGTTTCCTTCCATATTCTTTCTTGGGTTATTGTTGATTTTTCATTAAGTTTGCACAAAGATGAGGAATCCCCCGCGGGATTTCTGTCACCTATGTGACACGGAACCCAAAGAAAAGTTAAAAGAAAGATGCATACCGAAGTTTTGACACGAATGAGCCTCTTTGAAGGATGCGAGGCAGAAGCCCTTCACCAACTGCTGCGTGAGGCCCCGAACAGTTTGCGCATATATAAGGAAGGAGAATACATCGCCCGTCAGGGAGACGCATGCCGTTCCTTGTTTATTCTGATGAAAGGGAACGTGAAGACACAAATGGAAAATGCCGAAGGCAAACAGCTCACCATCGACTGGATCAAGGCGCCCGACATTCTGGCTCCGGCCTTTATCTATGCCTCGGAGAACCGTTTCCCGGTGAATGTGGAAGCCACGGAACTCTGCGAGGTGCTTGTCATGGACCGTACCCGTTTTGAGGCGTTCATGCATGCCCAACCGGCCGTGATGCGGAACTTCATCGCCATCATTTCTGATCGGAGCCTGTTTCTGAGCCGCAAGCTGAATGAATTCGCCTTGCAGAGTCTGAAATCACGCCTGCTGAACTACCTGCAGATGCACGGAGGCATCCACAACCAGCAGGAAGTGGCCTTTATTTTGGGAGTAGCCCGTCCGTCACTGGCCCGTGCCCTGTCGGAACTGATTGCCGAAGGAAAAATCACCATGACGGGTAAGCAGGTGGTACTGAATGCCCCCGAATGAGACTTAACCGAGCGAATCCTCTTCACTCTCCATCGGAAGAAGGTCGCGCTGGATGTTGTTCATGCTTCCCCACAGGCTGTAACGTGCTTCCGGATTCATGGCCTCCAACCGGGCCAGCACCTCTTTCATGTCCGAACGATGGGAGTCTTTTTCATACGGGCAATTCTTCACCTGCTTGCGGAAACCTCGGACGGCGGCCATCTCCTTCAAGTCGGCTTCGTGTACCAGACACATGGGACGGATAATCGTCATGTCGAACTTGCGCATTACGAGCCGCGGCGGCATGGTGCTGAAAGCCCCTTGGAAGGTCATGTTCATGAGCAAAGTCTCCAGAATGTCGTCCATGTGGTGCCCCAACGCGATTTTGTTGCATCCGTGCTCCTTGGCCACGGTGAAGAGCGCCTTTCGCCGGTTCCACGAACACAGGAAACACGGAGATTTCCGGTTGTCGGTCGACGGGTCGAACTCCGTTTCATAGCACACATACGGTACTCCCAGGTTCTCGGCATACTCGCGCAGATAGGTCTGGTCGGACTCGTAAGCGATGTTCTTCATCACCACATGAGCTGCTACTACTGAAAATTTGGGCTTGTAGATGCGTGAACGCAAAGCCAGCAACTCCAGCAAGGCCAGTGAGTCTTTCCCACCCGAAAGGCCCACCAGGATTCGGTCGCCTTCTTCTATCAGATTGTATTTCATCACCCCTTTCATGAACCGCTGGTTGATACGGCGCATCAGGCGGTCTTCTTCCGTCATTTTTCCCATATATTTGTTTTTAAACGGCGGCGAAATTACGAAAAACACCCGAATAACAGAAAATGGTTACAGTTTTTTATGAAGCATATTGTTTTGAATTATTGCATTATTTGTTATATTCGCAAAACTAAAATGCTCAAAGTTCCACGTAAAAAAGAAAAATAGGGAACAGAAAATGGCATAATTCCCAGAATATTCCTACATTTGAGAAACTTTTAGACACAGAAACGATGAAAAAAAAATACATACTTCCCCTTTTAGCCTTTTGTTGCACCGGAGGAGTTTCCGCACAGACCCTGAGCCAGGCACAAAAATGGTTCAACGACAAGCAGTTCGACAAAGCAAAACCTGTATTCAAACGGTTGGTCAAACAGGCTCCTTCAAATGCAAACTATAACTTCTGGTATGGCGCATGCTGCTATGAAACCGGTGAACTGCAAGAATCGGTTCCTTACTTGGAGAAAAGTGCTGAACGCAAGGTCATCAATGCGTTTCTTTATTTGAGTAAGGCCTATTTCAATCTTTACCGTTTTGACGAAGCCATCGAAAACCTGGAAGACCATATCTACTGGATGGAACGGAAAAATCAGGATACATCGAACCTGGATGAACTGATGAACCGGTACCGGATGGGAGCCCGCATGATGCGAGGCGTGGAGAAGGTAGCCGTAATTGACAGTTTCGTCGTCGATAAAAATGATTTTCTTCAGGCATACAAAATCAATGAAGAATCTGGGAAAATAGCCCTTACCGGTGAGAATGACTGTACGGAATTTACCAATGGAATAAAAGATAAAAAAATTCTTTCCCGCTATCTCTCAGGAGGAGAACATAAAGCCCTTTATGTCAGTGCGACATTGGGAAACAACTGGAGTACTCCTGAGAAAGTCAAAGGGTTGGAGGATGTAGGTACGGATTTAAATTATCCTTTCATCAATTCCGACGGTATCACCCTTTATTTTGCGGCCAAAGGTGAAGAAAGTCTGGGAGGCTACGACATTTTTATCACACGCTACGACACAGAAGAAGGAAACTACCTGAAACCCGACAACATGGGATTTCCGTTCAATTCTCCGTTCAACGACTACATGTATGCCATCGACGACTTTAACGATTTAGGATGGTTCGCCTCCGACCGTTACCAGCCCGAGGGTAAGGTCTGCGTTTATGTGTTTGCTCCCAACAGCTCCAAACAAGTGTACGATTATGATTCTACAGATCCGGGATTACTGACCAATATTGCCATGCTGAACGGCATCCGCCATACTTGGAACGATGCAGACAAAGTCCGACTAGCCAAACAACAACTGGCACAGGTGATGTACGGAGAAGATGAAAGCCGGAAAAAAGGCGATTTTCGTTTTGTCGTGAACGATAATGCCATTTACCATAATTTGGACGATTTCCGTTCAGCTGAAGCACGCCAAAAATACCAACAACTTCAGCAAAAGGAAAAAGATCTGGAAGCCATCAGTGAATTGCTCGTACAAAGCCGAAGCAAATATGCCTCCGGAAGCCTTGAGATGAAGAAAGAACTGACTCCGGGCATTCTCGACCGCGAAAAACGAGTGAAAGAGTTGCACAAGGAAATCGAAGCTCTTACCCTTGACATCCGGAACACAGAAATCAAAGCATTGAAGAATCTTTAATACACACATACCATGGAAACACTGATTATCATCGCACTCATCATCGGAGGCCTGATACTCTTTGCCATCGAAGTCTTTCTGATTCCCGGCATCAGTGTGGCGGGAGTCGGAGCCGCGGTGTGCATCCTCTATGCCATTTATTCCGCCTTTACCTCACTCGGTTCACAGGCCGGATTCCTCACCATCGGTGTCTCTTTACTGGGCATCATTGGCGTAACATGGTGGTTCATGCGCTCCAAAACAGTCGACCGCTTGTCATTGAAGAAAACCCTCGACTACCGTCCCTCTCCCTTTGAGGGAATGAACCTGAAACCCGGCGACAAAGGCATGAGTGTCACCCGACTGACCTTGATTGGCAATGCCGACTTCAACGGACACATCATCGAAGTGCAGTCGGCCGACGGATTCATCGATGAGAAGACGCCGGTAGAGATCGTCCGCATCAACGAGACCACGGTATACGTGAAACATGCATAAACTTCACGTCCAACCTTCTTCCTGTATTCACTTTTAAATCTAACGTATATGATTAATCCCGCTTATCTCCCCTTTATTCTGGCCGGAGGTGTCATCATCTTCCTGGTCATTTTTTTCCACTACGTGCCATTTTTTCTCTGGCTCTCGGCCAAAGTGTCGGGCGTCAAGATTTCGCTTATCCAGCTGTTCCTGATGCGCATCCGTAATGTGCCGCCCTACGTCATCGTACCCGCCATGATTGAGGCCCACAAAGCCGGATTGAGCAACATTACCCGTGATGACCTGGAAGCTCACTATATGGCTGGGGGACACGTGGAAAAGGTGGTACACGCCTTGGTATCGGCCTCAAAAGCCAATATTGAACTCTCTTTCAAGATGGCCACCAGCATCGACCTGGCCGGACGCGACGTGTTTGAAGCAGTACAGATGTCGGTTAACCCGAAAGTGATTGATACCCCTCCTGTCACTGCCGTGGCCAAGGACGGTATCCAGCTCATTGCCAAGGCCCGCGTGACCGTACGCGCCAACATCCGCCAACTGGTGGGTGGAGCCGGTGAAGATACCGTACTGGCCCGTGTAGGCGAAGGCATCGTTTCTTCCATCGGTTCTTCCGAAAACCATAAGTCGGTACTCGAAAACCCCGACTCCATCTCCAAGCTCGTGCTGCGCAAGGGACTGGATGCCGGTACCGCTTTCGAAATCCTTTCCATTGATATTGCCGACATCGACATCGGCCGTAACATCGGAGCTTCCCTGCAGATTGACCAGGCCAATGCCGACAAGAACATCGCCCAGGCCAAGGCCGAGGAACGCCGCGCCATGGCCGTAGCCCTGGAACAAGAAATGAAAGCCAAAGCCGAAGAAGCCCGTGCCAACGTGATTCAGGCCGAAGCCGAGGTGCCCAAAGCCATGGCCGAAGCCTTCCGTACGGGTAACTTGGGTATCATGGACTACTACCGGATGAAGAACATCCAAGCTGATACCGACATGCGAAGCAGCATTGCCCGACCGGATTCCCATCCTGCCGGACACGAACCCATCGGCAAATAAGAAGACATAAACTTTACTTGACTAAAAACGTAACACACATGAAAAAGTATTTTCCTCCTTCAGAACTGATCATCAACGAAGACGGTTCTGTATTCCATCTCCACGTGAAACCGGAGCATCTGGCCGACAAAATTATCCTGGTAGGTGACCCCGGACGCGTGGCCCTCGTAGCCTCCCACTTCGACACCCGCGAATGTGAAGTGGAAAGCCGTGAGTTTCGTACCGTCACCGGTACCTACAAAGGCAAACGCATCATGGTGACCTCTACCGGCATCGGGTGCGATAACATCGACATCGTGATGAATGAAATCGATGCGCTGGCCAACATCAACTTCCAGACCCGCGAAGAAAACGACACCTTCCGACAGCTGGAAATCGTGCGCATCGGTACCTGCGGCGGCCTGCAATCCTACACGCCCGTAGGCACCTTCATCTGTTCCGAAGTCTCTGTGGGATTCGACGGCCTCCTGAACTTTTACGAAGGACGCAACGCCGTGTGCGACCTGCCCATGGAACGCGCCCTGCTCAACCACCTGGGCTGGACAGGTAACCTCTGCGCCCCGGCTCCCTACGTAATTCATGCCGACAAGGAACTGGTGGACCGCATCGCCGGCACCGACATGGTACGCGGCGTAACCGTGGCATGTGGTGGTTTCTTCGGTCCGCAAGGACGTCAGCTCCGTATCCCCTTGGCTGATCCGCACCAGAACGAGAAAATCGAAAGCTTCGAGTACCAGGGACACCGCATCACCAACTTCGAAATGGAAAGCTCTGCCCTGGCCGGACTGGCCCGTCTGCAAGGCCATAAAGCCACCACCGTGTGCATGGTCATTGCCAACCGCGTAGCCAAGGAAGCCAACACCGGATACAAGAGCAAAATCGACGACCTGATTAAAGTCGTCCTCGAAAGAATCTAGTAAATTAATTATCAATCAACAGGTTCCCTTCTCCGGAAGAGAGCCTGTTTTTCTGTCTGAAAAATTATCTACATGGAAGCAAGTTTTAAATCCACCCTTACCGACAAGCGTCAGCGCTATGTCCAGTTCCTTGAACAATTCGCTCCCCTGATTGAAGGCGAGAAAAACGAAATCAGTATATTGGCCAACACCAGTGCCGCCCTGAAAGAAGCCTTCGGATTCTTCTGGGTAGGCTTCTATCTGGTACACGAAGGCGAGCTTCACCTCGGCCCGTTCCAAGGCAGCGTGGCCTGCTACCGCATCAAGAAAGGCCGCGGTGTATGCGGTACCGCCTGGGCCGAAGCCCGTACCCAAGTCGTACCCGATGTGGACCAGTTTCCCGGCCATATCGCCTGCAGTTCCCTCTCCCGCTCCGAAATCGTCGTGCCGATGACGGCCAACGGAGAAGTCCGGGGCGTGCTTGACATCGACAGCGACCAGTTGGCTACCTTCGATGAAACCGACCGCAAATACCTCGAAAAAGTGGTCGACCTGCTGGTGAAAACCCTCTACCTGCCCGCATAAATCTGTCGGCTCCCCTTCCGGATGTAACCCGAAAACCGTATCTTTGCAAGGATTTTAAAAGCAATACACACGTGAACATACTACAAACCCAAGATACCATCTGTGCCATCGCTACCGCCCAAGGTGGAGCCATCGGCACCATCCGCGTGTCGGGTCCGGAAGCCATCACCCTCACCGACCGCATTTTCAAGCCCGTTTCCGGTAAACCGCTGGCTGAACGCGAACCCTATACCCTCACCTTCGGCCACATCCTTAGTCCTGAAGGAGAGATTATCGACGAAGTGCTGGTCAGCCTTTTCCGAGGCCCTCATTCCTACACGGGAGAAGACTCTACGGAAATCTCCTGCCACGGTTCGAGCTACATTCTCCAACAGGTGATGCAGCTCCTTATCCGGCAAGGATGCCGTGCCGCCGGACCGGGGGAATACACCCAGCGTGCTTTCCTGAACGGCAAGATGGATTTGAGCCAGGCCGAAGCGGTGGCCGACCTCATCGCCTCTACCTCTGCTGCCACCCATCGCATGGCCATGAACCAGATGCGCGGCGGATTCAGTCGGGAACTGGCCACCCTGCGCGACAAGTTGCTCCACCTCACCTCCCTCATGGAACTGGAGCTTGATTTCAGCGACCATGAGGAACTGGAATTTGCCGACCGTTCGGAACTGGAAGACATCGCCCGTCAGATTGAGCACGTCATCCATCACCTGGTGAATACGTTCAGCGTAGGAAATGCCCTCAAAAACGGGGTTCCCGTGGCCATCGTAGGCGAAACCAATGCCGGGAAGTCTACCCTGCTGAATGCCCTCCTGAACGAAGAACGCGCCATCGTGAGCGACATTCACGGTACCACGCGCGACGTCATCGAGGATACGATGAACCTGGGCGGCATCACCTTCCGCTTTATCGATACGGCAGGTATCCGTGAAACGACCGACACCATCGAAAGTCTGGGTATCGAGCGGAGTTTCCAGAAACTGGATCAAGCCGATATCGTGCTTTGGGTCATCGACGCCACTTGTGCCGAGAAGCAATACCGTGAACTGGCCGGAAAGATTCTACCCCGCTGCAAAGGCAAACACCTGGTGATTGTGCTCAACAAGGCGGATTTGCTTTCATCGGCAGAACCTTTTACGGATAATACTGCTTCTTCGACGGATGCACAACTTGCTCGCCTGAAAACGGCTCTCCCCGATTTGCCGGAGGGCGTATGTGTGCTTTTTCTTTCGGCCAAGCAGAAAGAGGGACTTTCTCAGCTTCAGAAGCAGTTGGTGGACTTCGCCGCCCTGCCCGACCTCTCACAGAACGATGTGGTGGTGAGCAACATCCGTCACTACGAGGCCTTGAGTCACGCGTTGGAGGCTATTCACCGCGTACAGGACGGACTGACCCTACATCTTTCCGGTGACTTGGTTTCACAAGACCTCCGTGAGTGTCTCTTCCACCTGGCAGAGATTGTGGGCGGGGAAATCACGACCGATGAGGTGCTGGGGAATATTTTCAAGTATTTTTGCATCGGCAAGTAACTATCTGATTATCAATGAGTTAAATTGACTATAATCGATTGATATGGCGCTCTTTACGGGGCGCCTTTTTTGTTGCTCTACTGTCAATATTAGTCATTTAT
>ULRH01049128.1_pt1 | contig 44764 bp, 35 predicted proteins | sample 1955271 | NCBI WGS metagenome assembly ULRH01 (sample SAMEA4835677, study PRJEB28245) | human gut metagenome | biome: gut microbiome; material: fecal sample | place: Denmark | collected 2008 | reverse complement strand
CCTAGCCCCGAATCCTGCCGCCACGATAGAGCAAGAGGCGCTGGACGTGGCCGGCGTTACCTTGGAGCAAGTGCAGTCTTATCAGCCTATGGAAGACGGATACAGGCAGTTAGTTGGTATATTATCCAAATACGTGAATAAGTTCGATAAGAGGGATAAAATGTATTTAGTGGGGTATAACAACGCTGGATTCGATAACAGCTTCCTACGGGCTTTATTCCAGCAATGTGGGGATAAGTATTTCGGATCATGGTTCTATCCTAACTGTATGGATGTATATGTTATGGTGACACCGTTCCTGATGGGTGTAAGAAACGATATGGAGAACTTTAAGTTGATGACCGTAGCCAGAACTATGGGTATTGAGATCGACGAGAATAAGCTTCATGACGCTACTTACGATATTGAGCTGACTAGGGATATTTTCTATCGTATAATTGGCAAAATGGACATTAAGCTATGAGGGACATTTTAGAGGCGATGCATGATTATCCGGATGAGGCGCTTGGGTTGTGTTTCTTTTTGATAGTGGTTGTCTGGTTATTGTCAGGTATATTTGAGAAAAAAAATGAATGATAAACTCGATGAGATACTGGATCTCCTAAGATCTCAAAATGAGATGATTAAGGATATCCACGATTATGTGAAAGAAGTTACCAGCGAGAAGTATATAGGAGAATCTAGGATGACCAGCTTCTCTATTAACTTGGCCGCTGATATACTTACCGAAGCCATTAGCCCTAAGATAAAAGGGATGATGGTGGATTTATTAAGGAAACAGGGATGGAAAACCGAATGAGACATGGGAACATATGAGAAGAAGGTAAATCAGTTAAAAGATTTGATGGTAAGGAAATACAAATCGGCTTACAACAAATCCAAGGAAATGGACATAGATATAAGCTCGATGACATATCTTCCGGAGCCAGACGCATTTAACGTCATAAATATTGAAAAAAATGCATATTATTCTTGATAAGGTCAATAAGATCATAGATGATAACAAGGATAAGCTTAAGAATCCGACTTGCGCCACTTGTATACATCTACATGATCAGGAGTGGGCGAAAAGATACGGGAAAGTATGTTGCTCTATTTGGCAAGTGTGTGACCATTATATAAATCCTAACAGTAAATATAACAGGAAGCAAAAGACTTATGTTAGACGACCAAGCAACAAAGCTTGTCCTAATTATGAGTATGGTGATGATAATTTTGAAAACAGAAGAAGATGTATAAAAGAAAAGAATACCCAATAAAGAGCTATGTGCCGATGCGCACCAACAAGGATAGGACGTGTATCTGCTGTGGCAATACGATCCCAGCCGGCAGCAGCAGGATGATACCTAGACACGCCAAGGCAAATCATAGTCTATGTTTCCCGTGCTTCAGGAAATGGAAAGATGTTGGAGGAGATCTTAAGCTTATGGACAACCCCGGAGATGCGAAGAAAGAATATGTCATACATATGTCTAATATCCTGAAAGGGAATTGTGATATAATAAAAGGTCGAAAGCTTTACGTGGCTTTTAAAAAGGCGATAAACGGCGGAAAGAAGATCGTTATCAAATTTGACACTGATCAACCGATATCTATGTCAACAAGAGTCATGAATCCTTCATTCGGGGAGATTATGGATGAGTACGGCAAGGACATATTCCAAGGTAATCTCAAACTTGTAGATGTCCCAAAAGGAGTTAAAGACTTGATAGTTAACTATATAGAAAAATATCGTAAATCATGAATATAAAAACATTTATATACATGATCCTGACATTCAGGAGAGTAGATCCTATACCTAAGAATATAGGTCTTATGTTAAGTACAACGTTCTGGATATCTATAGTATGGATAATATCCAACTTTACTATATTGATAATGAGATTAATAAAATAGACAAGATGAAACAAGGGGACGTGATATACAAGAATGGCGTGGAGCTGCTTGTGGTATTAAGCTACGATCATAATGAACCATGTAGGGGATGCTTCTTCTACAAGGATAATAAATGTGGATCAGAAAGACTGATAAAATGGCTTATCTCAAGAATAACAAAGTATATCTGAATGACATATGGAAGTGTATTGATAAAGACAATAGATTTACCCCTATAAAACAATTACTTGGATACTACTACTATGTAGAGGTATATAAATATCAAGGTATAGATATGGTAAGCGAAAGCGCAAATCTCGTAAAACTGTATGAGCAAAAACAAATTGCCAATGATGTGGTGTTTGAAATGATTTTTCATCCAAACGGCAACCTTAATGGGAGCTGGGTAGACAATGAGGATATATTACTTGCGTATAATTCTTATAAATCATAGAGATTTACCTTAGGCAAGATAATAAAAATAAATAATTATGGTAATTATATATTATTTAAATTTTTAATCATGAAAAAATGCAAATTGTTAATAACAGATTTAGACGGGACACTGATTGAGACGGTATCAGGGAATACATTCCCTAAAGGTATATGGGATATGAAAATCAAACTCGACGTGTTTGAGGCTATCAAGAATTACGCTCCTGATGATATACTGATAATATCAAATCAAGGAGGTATAGAAAAAGGATTCGTAGACAGAGAGATGTTTGAGTATAAATTCGATTACATATCAAACGCCTTGGAAGATTACACGGATATATCCGTAAGCGCTTATTACTGTGACAGCAATAATAAGCGCAATGCCAATAGGAAGCCAAATATAGGGATGATAAAAGAGTATATGGATTTCATCGAATACATGAATAACGATGAAGATGAGGAAGAAAAGATCGTATACGATACTATCTTGATGATCGGGGACGCTTCCGGAAAAGAAGGGCAGTTCTCCGACTCCGATAAGAAGACGGCGGAAAACTTCGGGTGTGAGTATATGGATGTGGATGATTTTGTGGATAAGTATAAGGGCTGATAACAGTAGAAGGATAGGGTGATAATCGCCTATCCTTCTATTATTATGTAAATCCATTTTCGGATTACATTAAGCATCAATAGTATAACTATTTATTTATACTCATCTTTCTTTCCTTGTTATCAAACATTCCATGCAAAACTCAGTTATCATACATACAATTGTTGATCTTCCCTCAGTAAGGTTTTTACCATTTTGGGTAAAAACTTTATAATAAATATCTTTAGTGAACCTATTATCACCAGTAAGCGCTCTAATAGCCTTACCTTTATCAGAATGATTGCAGTGAGGGGCATCATATCGTGAACCGACCATATTTCTCAAAAACGCTCCTTTTCTTTCTTGACAATTCTTCCAGTTTAACAAATCCCTTTAATGTTATCATGACAGTCACGGCCTTAGCCTCCCAATATTCATCACCGGGATCAGATCCATATGTAACTAATCCAGAATTACGAGCGGACTGATACGCTTCTATCCTACCTCTCTCGTTCCTAAAAACGTATTTCAATTCCTGTAATAACGGATACATGTTCTTAATTCCGATATAATAGCCAAATTGCTCAAAATACTTTGATGATTCACGGATAAGGACACCTTCTCTTGGAATAGACCTTTTAAACATATCAATTACCGGTTCATTCTCCTTTATAGTATCTATAGCTGTATTTAATTCAGCTTGAACCATCCTCTTTTCTTTCTCAATCTTTTCCTTAGCCTCCAAAGCTAATCTAACTTCCTTCTCAGCTTTCATCCTAGCCTCATACTCATCGGCCCATGCTCTTGCCGCTTCTGGAGGATTATTAAAATTTGGCAACTTTACCAAGCCTGTAGTAAGAAGTTCCTTTATTTTAGAATTACACCAAACCTTAAATTTAACATCAAGCCATTGGGCGAAATCTATAGCCACATCCTCATATAACCATGTTCCTCCTCCGTTTTCAGAGCTTCCTCTCATTTTTATAACTAATTGATCCTCAGATATGTGTGTCTGGCTCACAATTGTACTAACTAATTCATTTACATATATTTGCCTTAAATAGTCAACAGGTCTCTTATTATACGGTCTAGCCATATCAGTGGCATTAATAAGAATACCATAACTGGTCTTGATAAAAGCTACATTATTCCCATTGTAATTAAAAATAGTAGACAATCCCATTTCGTTGGATTCGGACGTCAAAATTTCACTACTGTTCTTCGTGGAATCATGAAAAAGATCTACATTTGTATTCATGAATAGAATATTTATTCCCATCCGTCCGGGATGGATAGATGGGAATACAAAAATAGCCAATATGATTGTTTTAAGCAATCTACTGGCTATTTTTTTTGTCATACTATATCGGTTATCTTCCCCTGTCAAAGTACCAATTAGCGTCCTCACCAGACTCGTCCTTATCCCTGCCTCCTAAGAAAAATCCCATCGTCATGCCGTTGGTCATCAACCAGTAGTCGGATGTCTGCTTAATATCCCTAGCCGTCTTGATATTATACCATTGCTTACCAAACGAGAACTTCATGAGCTGCCTCCATAGCTTGCTCTCGCCCTTATACACGCCGGTCTGGACGGTAGCGAACGGATCCCAGTTTCGAGGATCGGTGAGATCACCTAGCTTCCGGGCGGTAACCAGCGGATCTTGCAGCATATCTATGGCGTTAAGCTCCATGAACGGGGATGCCTGGGAAGCGATCTCATTGATCGTCCTGAACCCGATATAGGTAATGAACTGTCCGAACCAGCTATCCTCATTATCCTCCCTATATCCCATCAACGCCCGTCCTATGGCTATCATGGTAGCGAATACCGCCATATTAATAATAGATCTCTTAATATTAGTCTGTTCATAAGGATTAAGCTTATTATACTCCTCCTTCATCACATCATATATCTCTCCCATCCTTCCTTCGGACATAGTATTGTAAACATCCCCGGCCAGTCTCCATAATGTCCTCATATATCCTTCCTCGAACTGGTTGGTCTGGAAATTGAAACCGGCTTTCTTATACGCCCGCTGCACGGCCAATATAAACCATCCACGATGAGGCAGCACCATATTAAGGATAGCGTTCCGGCTAGCCCCCACCCGGTTCTGCTCGTTCAAGGCGCCGTTGCAGATCTGCACCATACTTCTGACCCTACTAGATAATGTAGGTATGTATCGGTCTACAATGTCCTTGTTAGCCTCGTTCTTAGCCACGATCTTTCCATCCTTGACGTCTACCATGTTCCACATAGAATAATCCCTTAAACGCTCCCAATCGCGTTTAGCCTCGTTAGCGGACATATTCCTGTCCTTCATCATCATCTCCTTGAAATTGGAGTATGACCAGAACTGACCCTCGTATAGGCGGGTATCATCCATGACCGAGATAATAACCTGCGGATCCAACGGGGAGTTAAGAACCTCCATCATCTTAAACGGCAGATCCCGGAATAAGGTTCTCCAGATCTTGTCGTACGCCGCCGATCGTACACGGTTGCGGACATTAAACACACCTAGGGCCTCTCCAACGACATATAGCTTGTTGGTACGGTTTATGTCCCCGATCTCCGACACGTACGTACTCAACTGCTTCTGGGCTTCCCCATAGGCGTATTTCATGGAATCCTTGCTTATATACTGCCCTACCATACCCTCCAAAAGGAAGTTGGCCTGCCCGGTAAGGGCGCCGGTAGCCGCGACGAACGGGGAGAAGCCTAAGTTGGATTTGGATACGAATTTAGTAAACATAAGAGCAAGCTTATTAAGATCTACCTTATAATTGCCTATATTCCATTCCGCCCGCTTATTGTTTATCCTGACGTCATAGATACTGGCGTTAACCCAGTCCTGAAACATTCTATAGGCGTGAGTGGCCTCCGGGTTCTTGCCTCCGTCGTATTGTATCTCAAGCATCTTATTCCTATATCCCATAACATCATCCAAGGCCGCCCTCTTATACTTGTAAGAGGTCGCTTGTAAGGATAACATGGAATAGGAGTAGGCGAAGTCATGGGACACGTCATCGGCGTTCTCCAACTTACTAAGATAGTATTTGGGGATCATACGATATTTGTTATCGTTCTCATCAATCCCTCCTAGGTCTTGCCCCTGACCATGTATAGGGTCATCCACCCTCTCGCCAACGATATCACGTACGGCGTTGCCGATGGCCGCCTTCGGGTCAACCCCGGCCTGCACCATCCTCTCCACGCCACCCTTGGATATTTGTGGTATCTGGTAGATGTTCCTGAACCGCTCGTCATAATCCTCCATAGCCTTACGGCTTATGTTAAGCAGCTCCTTCCTCATCTCCCACTTATCCTTATTGATCGTAGCTTCCTCCCCCTCGTTGGTAATACCGTATTTCTTGAAAAAAGCCTCGTTCTTGTACTTATCGAACCTAGGCGTATGATACCCATAACCCAGATCGGGATTATAATTAGGATTACGGAAAGAACTCTCGGCGTCGGCCTCATCAAGCCACTGGTTGTTGATCGACAAGTCAATCATATTAATATCGAACCCGAAACGGGATACGCTCTCTTCCTTGGATATACCATTTTCCATCGCATCAAAGAACTCGGATACCTTATACGTACCGTTATTTATCTTCCTGACGAAATCAGAATATCCCTTGGGAGAGTATTTCCTCATATAAGGATACAACCGGGTTCTGGCGTACTCGACAAGGATCTCATCAGTCTTACCCATCGCTATGTCGTTAGCTAGCTTATTATTGAAGTCAGGACCGTATTTCCTTCTCAAAAACGATACCTCCACGGTCGTCCATGACTGGTTCTTCCTAGATAGCTTAGCGGCCATCCTATCCACCTGACTCCGGGAGCGGGCAGACATATGTTCCTTGGCGAATTTAATCTCATCCATACCCTTGTCGTATGCCATGGCATCCCTTAAAGCGTTACGGTAAGAATCCGTGACTCCACTCTCCACCGTATCAGGCATATCCATCTCAATAGTCTCAGCGGAAGCGGCGGCGTTAATAACGCTCTTAGCCTCAGCCAGACGATCATATAACTCGTTTATCTTTCTTAATGAGGCGGATCCACGTAACCTATCGAAATCATATTCCCCGTATCTCGTGCTATCCCGGCACTGGATAAGCAAGGGCCTTAGCTGGTCATTGATCTCGTTTATTGTCGCCATCGCCTCCTCTACCTTCTCTATCCTTGATGATGATACAGATTGCTCCGTGATCTTATCAACCAGATTCTCGTAATAATCACCCTCCTCGGATCCCCACATATCCTTGGAGAAGCCAAGATGACCGCCAGCTAGCAGGAACTCAAACGCCGCCTTGCCGCCCTCGGACCGCTCTATCCCACGAAGTATCTCCTTGAACTCGGCGGAAGCCTTACGACCCTCGTTGGTATTCCCGAACTCCTCGGCCCATGCCTCGTCCCAGGCCTTGATCTCCTCGGACATCATCAGAGCCTCTGATCCCTCTTCCTTTGGTGTCCCATCGGAATACCACTCGCTCTTAGCTATAGCCCTGTCACGTAAAATATCCAGATAAGATCTCCAAGCTATAGGATCGGATTGAAACGCCTTCCAATCGACCTTCCCGTTCCTCACGAACTTATCCATAGCCACATACCGGCTCCTGCGGATACGGGTCATGAAATCGGACGTGGCTTGCGATACCCTACGACCCAGTCTTTCCTCGACCTTCTTATTAACTTTCTCGATCTTATCGTAATAAGCCTGCACCATAGGTTTCTCTTGGTTCTCATCCAACCACCTATTTATCGCGTCGAGATATCGTTGCTGATCCTCGAACGTCATGTCCGAGATATCAAAATTCTGGATGGTAGGTTTGAATACATGATATACCTCCTTCGTAATAGGCTTATCCCCATCATATCCTACGATATCGTCACGAGTCTTCACCTTAAGACCTCTATCGGATAGAAGAAGATCAATAAGCTGTTTCTCGGTCTTACCCATAACATTCTTAAGATCATATATATCGATAATAGCCTTAGCCTGCTCGGTCCTGTATAGTAAATCGTATTTGGCGAAATCACGGGACGAATCAAGGTAATCAGAGTTCTTACCGTTTATCTTCTGTATAAGATCCTCATTATCCTTTATCCCCCATCCACGCTCTTTCATCATCTTCGTCATCTTATTGATATTAGCCACGCCCTCAACATGAGCGTCGTTATAAGCCTTGGCAAGACGTTGCCCTAACATGCCTAAGATAGCGTTCCCGCTATGTTCTAACGTCCCGAAAAACCGGGACATGACATTGATATCCTTATGGATGTTATTTATCAACTTCTTTATCCCATTCCAATATCTTTCCGGGATATTAAACATCCTGAGCTGTCCATCCAGCCAATCCTCGTTACGATCGCTACGAAGGGCGTTTATATCAGACATAGATGTCTCAGCCATCCGCAATATATCATCCATATCCTCTACCATGCCAACCTTGTTGTTGCCATAATAATCCGCCGCCTGATTATTGACGAATCCACGAAGATTCCTGATTAACGGTACTATCTCCCCATATACGTTATCGATAACCTGTATCGTCTCATAATCCAATCCCTTGTCGCTCTTACGCAAGCTACTGGCAACCGTAACCAAATACTCCACCTCAGCCTTGGCGGTCGCTATGACACTCTTGGTGGATAACAGGTTGTTGTTTTTATTAAGCTCACCCCCGACTTGTCTCACCTTCTCTCCTATATCACGAAGAAGGGAGATACTCTCACCGATCCTCTGGCTTTGGCTTGATCTCATCCTCTGCAATCTGGTGTATAGCCTTTCCAATGACCTACCGTTCTTGATCAACTTATTAGCCACGTCAACGTCCGATAACGAGTACATGAGATGATCGCTATCCTTTAGCAGAAGCACGTCAAAGGCGTTTGGATCATCAGCTAACGCCGACTCCTTTATCCTGTCAAGTACCTTATTTAAATCCGATCTTTGGCTGGAGAAGAAATTACGTATAGCTCGCACCATCCTGCCAAACAAGGAGAGCTGGACGTCCTCAGACGAGGCCAGATCCTCCACCGCCTGTTCCATACCCGGGACGAACCGCTGGGCCAACGTCTTGCCTAGGATTTCCCGCTTCACCATCCGATCCAGTTCCTCCCCTTGGTATTCCTTCCCATACACCTCATAGTAACGACCGGCGAATTGATTCCATAATGGCGTGCCGACAACAGAATCCAGAACCTCGTCAATCTCCTGTTGGTTACGGTAAGTATCGATCAAGAAATGGGCTACCTCCTCATTAAGATCCTCTACCGTAGCTCCCTCAGCCAAGGCGATAACCCCATTGGCCATATCGGACAAGGCTCTAGCCGAAGGCTCGACACCATTACGCATCTTATACTTATCCATATACTCAGACATACCCATCACCCGAATACCTAACGTGGATAAGATGTTGGTGATATCAGTCCTGTTCTGAAGATCCTCCGCCTTCTCGTTCTCAATAACCCCACGGACATTACTTCCGTACAAGGCGTTATCCTCCATCATCAACGACAAGGCTAGCTCCATGAACCCATCATACTTATCGTTAAGCTCCTCAAACTTACCTTGCCTTAACATGCCCTTGATCTCCGATCTGCTTACCGTAACCTTCTCCCCTGATGTCGTGATAAGATCAAGATCATTACTTACCTCCGTATCAAAACCTATAGAACCCAATACGTTCATTTTGGAGGACTGACTTCCAAATCTATTTCTAAGGCTAGAGAAGGCATCCATAGCGTTATAGATCTTAAGACCATCAGAATTGCCAGCGCCAGTAAGATAATATCTATCCCCTAGTCTTATACGTTCCCCGCTCAACATGCCTTTCTTGATAAGGTAATTAATAAACCCTCCACGAGTACTTATATCTGAGTCTGAGCTAATACCAAGGATAGGGATGAACGACTCGTTATTATTAAGGGTTATGGAGGAAGAGCCAAAGGAGATGTCAGCCGTACCGGACGGGACGTCGCTCTCCTCGACACTGCCGGCCAAGAACCCGGCCTCGATCCGCCCGCCGGACGAGCCTTTTATGGCATTGGCGTAAGAGTCGTGTATCTTGCCGTCATCCGATCTAAAAAACAGGCGAGGCTCACCGGAATCATATACCAATCTTGAAGATGGGGGCGTATAATCTTCAATATCATTTAACGGCAAGACATTACCAGAAAATATGATCTCCCCATCTATATTTCCGCCCTTCACCCTGATATTAGGTCGTTGACCGGTAAAAGCGCTTTCCACGGCCTTCCATAACATACGGGCTGTCTCCTTAATATCTATATTCTCCCTGATAGCCCTTATATCATCCCATGACGCCTCTTTCAGTATCGTATCGCCAATATTATCCTCGTTTATGGAATCCAGATCCACCTCCTGTACCGTAGATGTATCTACCACAGCCATATCATTGACATCACCTACCTCTCCGGAGGTAAGATAAGCCACGACACTGTCGCTATTCCCGAGACTTCTGGCCAACGCCGGGGCATCCATATCGCTTATGGCGGACAAGACCTTGGCTGACATAAGCTGCCCCCACTCGCTAGCGTTAAGTTTGGCACTTATGGATCTGGCGGCCTCCTTATTCCTTGACACGGATCTAGCCCAGTCACCGAACTTGGACCTGAACTTGTCGTTATAAATAGTCATATAAGCTTCAGCGGCCTTATTAAGGTCACTTACGGCGGCTATACCCGCTATCTTATCGAACAAGGTGGATACCTCGCCGGAAGGGGTCAAGACACGGGTTATCTTACCCTTACTATTTCTTTTAATTACGCAACTTGACATAACTTCATGTTTTTGACAAAGATAAACAAAAAGCCCCCACAAATAAGCGGAGGCTGATATTCTTATATTTCACAAATGGATCTATATCTATTCTGTACTATTACTATAGAGAAAATCATAAGCACAACCACCAGCGAAACCAGCTATATACGCTGCGTGCTCATCCTCTCCGACCTTAAATCCAAGCGACATATTACAAAACTGACATACACTCATGGCTACATGAAATGACTCATGGCAGGTATTTTTTATCGTTATATCATCATCGCTCGAAAAGTTCCAAAGTATAGCGAATCGACCATCATCATCCCTATCCTTTACCAAATTCACAAAAGACGCTTCCTTGTCCATATCCTCCTTATTTCCCCATTCCCCATTATGCTCAGGTTCCATATTCTCGAAACGATCACACAACGTCTTATAATCTAATCCAACCGTGATAATCAAATCCAACGGATATATCACGAAATCAAATTTCTTTTCTCTCATAATCCCCTTAATTTTTCTATAACCTCAAAACACATCTTACACTCAACTCTACGATACAATTGCCTTACGCCATCTATCGTAGTCCAATAACGATTCCCATCACGACGCAAGAACTCACTCATGACCTTAGTGTCAGCCACATCATGTAAATCGTATGAACCAAAACATAACTTACATATATCGTCAAGATCAAAATAAGTAACCTTATCATACGATATACAACGGATTTGTCCTCCATCAGGAATCTGAACATCGAAAACATTTATCTTATCCATATTAAAAATAGAGGGATACCGATCCCATCACAGACCTGTATCCCCTTATAATAAATTAGCGATGAAAAGCATGGTGATGGACATACGCCACAAATGTAATTACAAATTTTGTAAAAACAAAACCGTTTTATGGTAAAATGTCCCGGACGAACCGCACACGATAGTGTAAGCTCTTATCGCTGCCGCTCACGCCGCCAGTGCCGAAGTACACGCTCCATCCGTAGTTGGAGCTATACCCTGAACTAGACCAATAGAGGGCGGGAGTATTGAATTGTTGTCCACCAATAGCCGATAATGCGTTATTGACACTCGTCAAGTGCATACATATCAATGAAAGCTGACCACATGATGGGATATACCAATCATCATATCCTTTAGCGTCAACACCAGCTAAGAACGTATTAAGCACATGACCAATTGTCGCATAGGAAGTATAAGACCCACCACCGGTAGTCACCCCTTTTAATACATTGGAATTGGCTTTCCCCTTCCAATCAGATAAAGCCCCGTTTGTCCAGGCAATAACATTTGCCGAAAGGTTAGGAGTACCATTGTATGAACCCGACTCCGATTTTAGGTAACCGGAACCATTACTTCCATCTACTTTGTCATAATTTGTAATGCCGGTCTGATCCGTACCATATCCACCCCAATAAAAAGCGTAAGTGCTGTTCTTCCCGGACCCAGCTGTTACGTAGCTTTCATTAAGATGCTCATATTTCTCAATCATAAATCTCTTACCTTGAGCGTTAAGGACAACACCTATACAATCACTGGAAGGTGTGTACGTTATACTTCCATCAGGGCGGATATAAGAGATAAGGCAAGTACCATTACACTGACACGGGGGCGTCACTCTTCAACACCCCATACACCCGATTGTCGCTAGTCAGCCACCGTTTCCCGTCGCTCGTGATATAAGCTTGCCTACATCCCTCCTGATTCACCGCAAGCGTCTTTTTAACGCCTTTGGGGGTTGTTATCTCCAACTCAAGGGTACGGTCAAGACCTTTGTTCATTACCGAGCCAAAAGAAACGGCGGCGTTACCGGTCCCGGACCCCGGGCTGACGGTCAGAGGCTGGTCCGTTACCTCGCCTACCCCGTCCTTCCAATTAATATTCAAATCACTCATAATTATGTCTTTTAATTATCATCTACCCACAAAGATAATAAAACAAGAGAACCCTAACCGGCTTTAGTCGATCGGGGTTCTAGCACATGATATTAATACGATTATCGTCTCATCATCTTCAATACGGTCCTAGCCGCAGCTTGCGCCCATGTCCAGCTGTCATTAGATGTTACGTTAACCGTCTGTTGAGTACCATTTACATCCAAGTTAATAATCTCCTTGTCAAGCTCGATAGTAGAGTCTCCAGCGGCTTGAGTTACCGTCACGTTGGCTGTCCGACCACCAGCGGCGGTTACTTTCAATGTAGCCGTCAGTTCATCGATCGTGACGTTGGCCGGTACGTCCGAGATCGTGATGCTCCAAACGAACTCGCCAGCGGCTCCGGGGTCGTCGGCGATAACCGCTCCGTTAGCCGTAGTCTTTCCAGCCGCCGTGTAGTCAGCCGGGAGCTGTAACGTAAGCCCGTTCTCCCCAGCCGGCGTGACCGCGAACGTAAGCTTAGTACTGTTAGACTTACCGGTGATGGTAACATTACCACCTGTCTTTTGTACGGAAGCGTTAGGGCTGTCTGATCTTACCATCTCAGCAGCCGCTGCCTGATTAACTACCAACGCCTTCTTAGCCCCGCCGTCCGTGGTGACCGTAAGGTTGATAGTGCGTTGAAGACGACCGGTGTGTTTATCACCGGAGAAATTAACCGCCTGATCTCCTGATCCTGATACCGGGTCGACGGTTACGAAACCAAATCTTTGTGAAGCCATAATCTATTTATTTATAAATGTCATTTTATTATGCCAAAAATAACTTATATCATATCACAAGCCAAATATAGGGGGGGGGTAGATACGACTAGCCCTGTACAACCTCAACATACAACCCTACTAAGTCCTTTAAATTATGACTAAGAGGAGTTCCACTATCCCTTGTGCATTTATACACGTCAGCGTTCTGAATGTAATATTTATCCTTAAATATCTCCATAGGAGGGAAATAAGGGATAGGATCACCTATAGTCCCGGCATGCTCCTTGTCAACAACCTTATATAAGGAGGCCGTACTGAGTCCAGGCTCCCATTCTGACGATAACGTATGAGGCTGGATAACCTCGTAAAGGATATCCGTATCCTCCTTAACTACCCTAAGACAAAATCCGGTATCCACGGATAGCCCGAACTCCGCTCCTTCTTGTCCCCATATAGGAAATAGGACCTTAACATCCAATTTCTCGTTGGATGATAAGGATAAAGATTTGTCATTAACCAACATCCTAGAAAACTCGACAGCTACTTTTTGAGGATCGAGAGCATCCTTCTCCTTCGCCTGTTGCTGGATGTACGCCGTGGTAACACTTACCTTATCAGGATAGCCGGACTGAACATCGACAGCTCTCACCTGTTCTACGGTAGTGGCTATACTGATCTGCTTTTGCTTGTCCCCTAACGCCGTTGTCAGATCGTTATCGTACTTATCCATCATCCCGATCAAGATCTTGCCTTCCGTCATATCGAACTCCAGACCCATAATCGTTATCTTACCAGCTATAGCCCCATCAGCCAAAACGTTACGCCTATCATATTCAGGAATATAAATATCTTGATCATCAAAGAAAAACTCATGGAGATTTTCAGTCTCATAAGATCTCAGCTCCTCATATTTAGCCGATTTCTCCTCGTTAAGAACCCTTGACTCATCTAATCTAGCCTCAATGATCTCCTTAACCGTGGCTTTAGGATTAGCTTCCTTGAACGAAAGTTGTTCTTGTCCCAGCTCTATCCATGGAATCGGATTGCCATTAATATAATCATCATAACTATTACCCTTAGCGTAATTATCATCAAGAGGTTCGTCTAAAACCAACATATTGGGATATATTTCCCTGTTTATATATGTATATGCCATAATCTATTCTTTAATCTTGTTCTTTAACAGCGATGCTATACTTGTCTGAAGCGTAACACCAGATATTTATCTCGAAAGGCTTGTTAGCCGTAGTGGTTATAGAAGTACCACTCATGCTTACATAAGCTCCTGAATTTGGTATGGCTTGAGTAAAGACCGCAGACGGGACACACCTGATCATCAGCTCCTCTCCTATCTGCATACCTGACGCCACGGATAGGGTGGTAGCCGCTGATAGCGTGGCCGTGATGCTTCTTTTAGAGATAGGTAAGCTGGCTAATGTCGTGACCGTATTAACCCCTATAAGCCTGTTCATGGTCTTCTTATCGGCGGCCGCCATCAATCCATTAGTGGATTCGTTGGCCACGGCATATGTCGTGTTAGGAGGGGTTTGCCATGTTCCATCACCACGAAGATACTTGGCTTGCGCTCCGGCGGCAGGTGCGGGGACCAAGCCGGCCTTTCCCGCCGCTGAGGCAGAAGCGGCTCCCATATTGGTGTATGTCGTGTTGGTATCCGTCCACGAAACATTCACATACATCTTACCATTTCCGTCAAGAGCTACCGGATAATTCTTCCCATTAGCTGAGTACCCGATCTTAACAAGACCCAGATTATCGCTCGTGGCCTGTGAGTATGTAGTGTTATTGTCAGTCCAAGGGACATTGACGTACATCTTGCCATTAGCCAAGAGCACAGCGTAGTTCTTTCCATTAGAAGCATAGCCGATCTTAACCAATCCTAAGGTGTCGGCCGTGGCTTCATTATACGTGGTGTTATTATCTGTCCATGGAACGTTAACGTAAGCGTTGCCGGACGAATCCAGTTGCACCTTATAGTTTTTCCCGGAAGTCGGATATCCTACCTTAATACCGCCAAGAACGGTAGCGGAGGACGTGGGAGGTGTGAAGGTACTTGGTTTGCCCGTAACCCCTGACCAAGGCACGGAGGAAGCCTGACTGGCCGTGTAAGGCTCATACCCATCCTCACTGTTTAATTTAGACTCGTCTTTTATCAGATACATCTTACCTGTAGACGTGACCTTTACCGTATCACCGCTTTGAGCCGTAGCGGTGGTAAGGGCGAATCTAGCCGCATCGTCAGCAACCACGACCATTCTCTCTAAGGCTGCTTTAGGCAACCTATCTATATCGATAGTACCGGACCTGATCTTAGAGGCGTCAAAATTAGCCAATGTCGTGGAGATAGTTACGTTGCCTCCGAAGTCCGATGAGACACTACCGGTAACAGCCCCGGACAGCGCTATGGTTCTAGCTGCCTGTAATTTCGTGGCGGTAGGAGCGTTATCCGTCTTAAGAGCGTATTTGGAAAGATCAATATCGTTAGCCTTATCCAAAAGCCGCTCTATCTGATCACCTTTGTATTTACCTTGAAAATCTGCCATATCATAATTATTTTTTTTGCTCAAATATAGCTATATACATAAACGCCAAGAAATCTAGGGGGGGGATAGATACGGGGCAGGTGTTAGAAGCTGCCGTCCCTATGCAGGAACCCGGTACGGAATATAATAGCCTTGTCTTTAAGTTTCTGGACAGACTCCCATTCCCACTCGCCCTCACAAGGTCTTATAACATACTTATTGCCCCAGATCTTGAATTTCCGTTCAATAACAAACATCTCCTTATCGTTAAGGACATGAAAGATACTCCCGACAGGGAAATACTTATCAGTCCTCAATATAACACGATGATGTCTCTCGTCATATTCAGGATCGCCTACGATACGTGCCTTATAAAACTGGAAGTCGTTTAACGTCCGATCCACAGGTTCTATCCAATAATATCCTTTAGCCATTGATATTCTCTATTTAATCGTTATATTCGCGGAAGAACAGTAACTCATAAGGTTTTTAGGTAATTTTCAACCAAGGGGAAAGGGTGTCCGTGAGGATATCCTTTTTTCATTCCCGCCCACCCTACCTATGAACAAAAAGATCTACTCCTGACAAATATAACGATAATAAGATACTTGACAAAAAGAAACCCCATCGGTATTCTATTGCCGACGGGGTTCTTCCAACGTTGTATCAAATCATATCATCTCACTCCATTTGATTGTGTCACCGACGAAGCACCGCACCGCCAGATATCTTACAAACGCCGTCCCTTCCGGAGCGTCAGGGTCTTCCAGATAAGCCAAGACAGCCTTGACTATTTTCTGGTCGCAGTCCAATACCTTAGGAAAGTAGTCGCTATAGAACATAGCGAACAGATATTGAACATCTCCCCACGTAGCGTTATCAGGTTTCTTGGCCCCGCATTTATCGAACATCTGCTTAGCGTCCTCCATCGTCCATCTTCTCTTGGACCCATCGGCGTTAAGCATCTTATCAGCGGCCTCCCTAGCCAACTCCTTGGAAAAGTGATATCCATGGGTGTCTATATACCGCTTATAATCCGGGTCATCAGCGTCTGCTCCTCAGTAGTAACGACTCCTACGTCCCCTGCGCATATACGGTTCGGTACCTTCGTACTCGTCACGGATGCCGCGCTCACCGAACCATCCCCTGCGATACATCTCGTCCTCACGTTCATGGAGTCTTTCACGTTTCTCAAGCTCACGCTCGTCACGTTCCAGCTCCCTCTCACGTCTTTCAAGATCACGCTCACGGCGTTCTAGCTCATCCATCCTACCGTCATGCTCCTTGCCATAATGGTCGTATATTCCGCCACCATAACCCATGTAAGTCCCATCCGAACGCCTGCTACGTCCACGGCCGCCTCTACGATCGTAGATCTCGTCATTGTAGTCCTCATCGTGACCGCCGCCTAAATCTATAACTCTCATTTTAACCTAATTTTTTAATTAACAACTCTTTTAGCTCATCGAAAGAGGATCCCATCCTATCGACTTTCTCCTCAAGATTCTTGATCTTCCGGTCTTGATCCTTAGTCTGCTTAAAAGCCGGATTGATTTCCTCAAGGATCGAATCACAAGCCTCTAGCGTCCTCCTATGCTTATCGATACTATCGAGAATATCGGAGCTGGTTCTCTTAGCGGCGTTAAGCTGGTTCATGATCGGATCGACCGAGCAGGCCAAAGTTATGTTATTGGACATAGCGACATCCCTGCTCTCCGGTACGACATAGGTCATGGAAGACCCGTTTATCTCCACGGTAAGGTCTATCACCCTATCCTGTAGTTGCTGATATTGCCCCATCTGACCCATCTGGGGTTGCTGGAACCTAGGCTCGGACACGTTAACCACATTCCCCATCCTGAACACCGGAACATCGGACGTATCCAGCGTATATACTTGAAATCCTTTCTTTAAGTCTCTAAACATATCTCGATTTTTAAGCGGGAGGGAATACCCTCCCATTAGACATCCAATCTAACCTATTCCTCATCAACAGTCGTCTCCGACGCCGAGGCGGAAGTTGTAGGCACACAGCAATCCATGAGCCTCAATACACCCCTTACCTTGTTGAAATAAACAAGGCGTTCGGTGTTGTTAACCATAGCCGCTCCGGTCACAGCCACGTTGATCGGATTCACCACAGCCACGCCGGTTACCGGGCAGCATGTGTCATCACCTACCGTGGATACGGTGCTGTTCGCTGGAATAGCTATCTGTACTGGCAATGTCTCGCCTGTTGTCGGAACCACCTGCCGGATTTTCAGCAGCAGAAGGCCCTCGCATGGCAAGGACAGCCATATCCTTGGGTTGATGCCGAAGATGGTGTTGGTAGTAGTCACTACCACGTTCTTCGTGACCAACTCATAAAGAGACCCTATTTTAGAAACACAAGCCATAATAGCCTCCTTCCTTTATAGAGTTAAATAGCGGCGTTTCCGTTGTTGCAGCATCCATTGTTGCACCCACATCCGTAATTACCTCCATAAAATGCTTGACCCCATCCATAAGTCTGGTAAGGAGAGCATGAAGGATAAGCCGGCACAGGGGTAGGTCTCAACTGGTTGATCAAATTCTGAGTCTGTTGCTGAGTCAACGCGGAGGCTTGGTAAGCCGACCTTTCATCACGCAACTGATTGATCGTATTCTGCATCTCACGCATTTCCAATTGACAGAATTTATCATTAATCAAGGTTGTTTGAGCATCAATCTTAGCGCTCAAGATATTGAACTGCGTAGTAGCCTGCTCACGATTGTTTGTCAATCCTTGATTAATAGTGTTTTGTAACGTGTTAGTCTGATTCAATGTCTCAAGACGATTCTCATAACCTTGATTGTTGATCATCTGCTGAGTCTGGCAAGTGCTTTGGTTGATCAAAGAACTCAAATTGCAGCAGCAAGAGCTAATTTGATTACCGATCTCACAACCTTGTTGCTGTACGGCGTTAATAACAGCCTGAGAGGTCATACCTACCTGACCAGCTACCTTATCGATAGCGCCTTGTACGTTACAGATAGCGCTTTGCAATTGAGTGGTAGTACAGTTCAAGGCGTTAGCGATCTGATCGATAGCGCTTCTGTTACCTTGGATAGCCTGCATCAATAGCTCACGGCCATAGTCGTTGTTCAATTGAGCCGGAAGACCGTTAGCGCAACAATCATTTCCATTACCACCAAAACCATTCCCGAAACCACGTCCGCCCCATAACCAGAATAGGACGATGATCCACAACCACCAGCCGTTAGCCCCTCCGAACTGGTCTTGGTTGTTACGACCGTTCATCAACGCAGCGACTAAATTCGGATCCATCTTATTACCACCCAAAAGGCTGGTAAACATACCCGGAATCATAGATAATAAACCATTAGCGGCGCTACCGCTCCCGGAACCCATGCCGTCTAACAGCACGATTTTGTCTCCACTTGTACCCATGTCTATTTATTTTTGAATTAATAATCCTAGGATCGTGATATATGTCATCATCAAAGCACGTCATGTCATGCAATTGGTATTAATAAGAACCGGTACAAGACAAAAAATCCGGAACGTATCACTACGGCCCGGATTCATCGCAAATCTATAAAATTCAATGTTTCAATGCTCGAAAGAAAACGTCTCACGACGTCAAAGAGAGATTAACTACACGAAAAATCTCGCATCAACTTATTTGTATTAGCAGTGTATTCATTAACTATCTTACTGGATGAGGGATTATCCTCTATCCTTGACAGGCGGTTATCGTCACTCCTTACCGTAACGTCACCCATCCTTCGTACCATGTTTTCTTGATATGATGATGGATCGGAGTATATAAGATCATCAACGAACCTGTATATCGCACCATCAACCGTCTCACCTATCTTCTCATATAAGCCGGATTGGAATGACACGAAATCATCATACCTCCCACGAGCCAAGAACGAACCGTCCGGTCTCGCCTCGACACCGCCGTTGACCTCCCGGAGCAGGCCCGGATTCCTTTGGTACAGATACCTATAAAACCCGGCATCCATCATCCTATCCTGTCTATCCAGATAGAAAAGGTTTCTCATGCTACTGTCACCGGACTCGATAGCCACGTCAAACAGAAGATCCCTTACCTGACCTTCCGGCAACGACATCTCCATGCTTTTTAACGTACCTCTGTCATGGTGATTCAAAGATACATTATGAAATCCATTAAAATCAAGGAAACGTAAGACATTATTATATAAATCCGATTTTTTTAACCTTTCCTTGATCTGGATCTTCCTCAACGATGTACAGGATTTGATAAAATCCCGATCCTTCCCCTGTCTAGCCTCGTATCTCCTGAACTCCCGATCAATATCGACATCATCCATCTCAGGAGTCACGGGATGTTGGTATATTAATCTGGTAAGGATCATGTTCTCAGTATTCGAGGATGAGATGTTGGACATAACTAGCTTCTTTATGTTATCCTTGATCACGTCAATATCGGAACGGGAAGCCCCGGCGGGAACCACGCCAGCCGGCAAGTACGAGGGCCGCTCTATCCCGATATCGGCCAACATCTCATAGGCCTGATCGGTGTCGGTTATCGGGGCTGTGTTATGGTACGTATTCCTACCCATATACAACATGCTCCTATCATACATATCGGAAGGGGATGTATTCCCGGACCTTACATACACCATTCTATCCCCAGTAGAATAAGTATCCTGAACCTCGTATATCGGATTTCCTTTTCCTGTTATCCTATCAAGATCGGAGATAAAGCTATCGTATACCGAATTGCCGGCCTGTATGGAAGATAACATAACATCCAGCGAAGCCATAAGATCACGGATATCCTCCGGTCTGGATATAACCATCTCATCGCTGATCGCCTCGCTTATATCCACGCCCATGTCGGCAAGATCCATGGCTATGTCATGCAGACGTCCGGCAACGTCCTTGATGTCCTTAAAATCATCCATATCGATTATCTCCCCAACCTTATCCCTTAGACCCTTCATATCCTTAGGCATACTGATATACGGTGTGGTACTATTGAAGTACGAGTCGGTAATCGTATTTCCGTCCTGACTCCGAACCTCCATACGGGTCATATTACGATATGTGTCATACATCCGATCGGCGTAATCCTGATCCTCCTGATACCGGAGCGCCAAGGAAGGGTATGGGATGGAGGCGAAAGCCTGATCGAACTCCCGGCGGTCGCTGATACCGCCTACCGCCCTCATGATCGTATCCCTTACCTCCATTGGATTCAAGACCCTTCTCTTTCCCAATGAATCATACACATCCTCATATATCATATAATCATCACCAAGGCCTGATTCGGAGGACAAGAAATATGTATCCTTCTCATTGAGATCCCCCTCAGACATAAAATCGACAATCCTCCTCATCATATCCCTTACCCGCTCATACTCCGATCGGTTTGTCATGATATTATCAATCTCATCAGCATCATACATCCCCGATCGCTCAAGATTGTACCTATTGAGGAATATATCACCGCCGGAAAGGAAGTTAGATACGATCATATCATTAAGATCGTTGATATTATCGACTCCCAAGGAAGTAAGGGTGTTATTGATATCCTTAACCTCATCGGCCATGAAATTGCCAGCGAAATAGTTCTTCCGCTTGATAAAGGACATAACATCATCATACCTAGGTTCCCCGTTACTATCCAAATCATATTCTGATGGCATGGACATCCAGTCACCAAAGAAAGACACGAAGTCGGAGGAGTAGGCCGTACCCCAGACCGATAAGGCCTGCCTCTGGTCGCCAAGCACCTCCATCGCCCTTTGGTATAATCCGGATGGTTGGTCGTTCGGGGCAAGGACATTATCTACCCCACCCTCCTTATTTTTTATAACATAACAAGATCGTCCCATTACTAAATCGTTTTGACACAAAGATAGAAAATCCCGCCTACTCTCACGAGCGGACGGGACACCAAAATAACAACATAATAACAAACCTTATGTTTCTCCGAAAAGTGCAAATCTTTTTGCCGATCCTCACGAACAGGCAAAAGCTCAATCCTAAATAACAAAAAAATGAAATTCATTATTCATCAAATATCATATATATTGTCAATATATTTAACATTTGATTCTATAATTCTAAAATTATATTTGCTTATAATTTCCTTAACCTGCTTTTTATTCAAATGAAACCACTCTCTATCAACATTATATACACTATATTTAATATGCAGCTCACGCTCTATATCCATATCTACATATGCAATCATATAAAAATAGATATTACTCACCCTTAAACAACTCTCCCTAGTGTATAAATCCTTAGACTTACCAATTTTTACAAGACCATTACTAATATCTACTCCTATATAGGTACGCAACAGTCCACTATTTCTTAATCCATAGTTCTTTTTATTTTTTTTAGAAAATAAGTATATCCTATTATAGAATCATACAAACCATAAAAATCATATTCTGTCGAATATGGTCTTATCTTGGACATCAACATAGGTATAGCGTTATTTACTTTCAGATCATTAGATATAGTCAAATGAATATCATCAACATCCTTATTTGTATTTGATATAATGATATTATATACAACACCATTAAAAACATGATCTAAACACATTCTATCAATTATATACTCATCATAACCCGCATCATATAGTTCATCTTGTCGTTCTATGGCTGCAAGTATAAAATAATTATATAACTTCAAGGCATAATCAAGATCAAAATCACTTCTACCGAATAACGTTATTAGCGCCATATAAAGGAAATTGCTGTAATCGCTATCATTCAAAGTTATTCTGCAATCCTTAACAATAAACACATTGTCGTTTTTTGAACGATCACAATCGCTCGAAAAATTTTTAACAATAATCTCTAACTCTCTAGAATAACCTGAATAATCAGCTTGTTTCAATTTCCCTGTTTGGCAAAAATGACTTAAATCATTATACAACCCCAAAATATGATCTTTGTTCATAATATAAAACAACGAGAGCCACCAGCGTCCGTTACTCCACTGATAGCTCTCATTTATCGCCTACGCCTAAGCGATATTAATATCTTCTTCTGGTCTAGCAACGGATAGACACCGCAAATATAAGACCTTATTTTGAAACTACAAACAAACAGGAGATATTTTTACAAAAAATGTAATCAATCGCATTCCTCTGTCATGTATAAAGCATAATCATACCTATCCTCCATCATCATCACCACCTTCTTGATATCAGATAGGGTTAGTTTCTTTATCTCCATATTCCTACTATCCATCCTGACGAAAGAGTCCTTGAACTCCTGCTCGGTTATGGCATCCAACCTAAATAGATTGTATTTTATAAGTAACTGGGTTACGTCAAATATCAGGATATTAAGATCAATATCATCCTTCAACTCATTAAGAAGATCACGCATCATTTCCTTAATGGCGTCAGTGTCAAGTTCCAGCTTCTCGGCCTCCTTCATCAGCTTCTTGATGATACCATTGTACTCGATTATGATATTAGCGTTATCGTCATCGGTAGGTAGAAGGATACCCATCGTACATTTTATACCCACCTTATCACTAAGCCTTTTGTTGAACTCAGTCATATAATCAAAAGCCTGATCCCTGCTTAAAGCGTATGTATGGTCAAACAACTGCCTTTGTCTGTTATTGACAAAATAATGACTGGTGTATAACATCATCAAAACCTTCACTCGCTGGATGCGTAGGTCTTGCATAATTTTCCGATGTAAAAAACTATCTAACTGCATAATATAAAGAGTCCCCACCGGGGCCATCACACACCCGACAGGGACCAACTTTTAAATATCTTACTCGTCAGGTGATGGACTGACACCGCGAAGATAAATCAAGATAATTTATTTAGCAAGGATTTTCCGCTTCATTTTCTCCGGATACTACGTTACCGTCGGAAACCAAAGACTTGTCCTCGGCCGCCTTCGTAGGCGAGGCGAACTCCGATGGCAGATCCGGCAGGTTAGGGAACGAGACTTCCGTCTCCTCCTTGGATACCTTGTTCTCCTTGATACTCATCCTAAACTTAGGAGCTATGAAAGGATCGTTGTTAAGATCGATGTTGATCGTAACGTCATTCATCAAAATATCCTCCTTAGTTCTGGAATCACCTATCCATCCTCTTACGTCAGCGGTCATAGGCATCCTGCTAACCGCTTCCTTGACAGCTTTAAGCCGGTTCTTGATAACATTCACGTCTCCCGCCAGCGGAATCATATATGTCTTATTATCCAACCCGGATCTGGCTATAGCGTTATTAAGATCCATTATATCATCAATACTTACGCCTCCGCCTAGACCTTCCGTAATCCTATCAGCCATCGATCCGATCATGGATGAAAATGACGATATATCCTGATTTTTCAATCTTACGGGATATAGGTAATTTCTTCCATTTCCTGTCTTTATAGCTACGACCGGGATACGTGAATCTTTATAGTCACCATATTTGTCCCTGACGATAGCCGTACAGAACGGGAATATATTATACTTAATATTATCCCTCATCGTAACCTCTCCGTTCTCTATATACCCTACGCTCTCGACCTTACCAACCGTCTCGTTGGTAAAGTCATTCTCGGATACCATCAACGTCCCATTATCATCACTTACGCTAAAATTAGGTCTTCCCGGCAAAACACTGGTGACTGTGCCTACGAACGGTATATCAATCTCGCCAGCGACAGATCCTACATTATCCCTATACAACTCAAAGGCCATACTCCTTAAATCAGCGTTACTCCCTTTTGAGTCTGGATCATTGGCTTTTAGCACCGAGACAAAATTACCATCACTATCCACGATCTTAATAACCATATTATCAACCAGCTCTCTGTAAGCCGACTTAGTCTCATCAGAATTAGGATCAACGGCGTTAAGGCTATTGTATTTATCATACAGTCCCTTGGTGTATGGATCTGACATATCCATCTTAAACCTTACCATATCACCCTTGCGAAGGCTAGCCGCTGCTTCCTGATTCACCGACTCGTTATTAGACCCAAACGTATCACCCGTATAATAAGGGACAATAGACCCATCCTGCCCCTTGCGATACACCATGAACCAGTTGGAGGTCGATAAGGCGGTCTGCCGCCCCAGTATGACACCGGTAGCGTTCTCGAAAGCCTGAGCGTCATCCTCACTAATCATCCATCTTGAATGATTCTTGGACTCAATAACGCTGAACATGTTCGTCCCATCAGTAAAATCCATCACCATCTTATCATCCATAACATATTCACCGGGCGTGACGAGAGCCTTAAGCCCGGATCCCGCCATAAACCTGTCAAGCCTCATTCCTCCTACCTCATAATACATGACCCCACCGATCTCCCTCTTTTGAGCCATCAACACCACCGGATTCTGGGCGGCGTTGACCTCCGTCCTGCCGGTGGATGTCCCGGGTTCGCTCTCCGTGAGAACATCACCCATAGGTATAGACTTATCGTAATCCTTGACAACCATACTTCCATTATCATACAGCCTCATCCATTCCACGAATTGAAGAAGAGGATCATCAGAATAATTATTGATAATATCAATAGCCTCATTAAGTTTATCCTGATCAACTTCATTCCCGTTGTCAATATCATTCATAAGATCATTGTAAGTCTGTATAGCCCCCTTAACCTGATCCTTATCAAGACCATTAATGTTTATATCTATGATATCATCAATAGTATCTCTGATGTTATTTAAGACGTTATCGTTGGTATTTAACCTATCTATCATTGACCTAATCTTATTAAGCCTAGCTATAGGATTATCGCCAAACCCATTTACAAGATCATTGATACGATCCTTATTATTATCATATATCTGCCTCTCCCTAGGAGATAAGATATCCTCATTACCGTTCCATATCTTTATAGCTATATTATTGATTCTATCATCAGAAGGATTTATGATATCCTCATTATCAGGTACATTCTCAACGATACCTCCCTCATCAGCCTTGATGTCATTCTCCATAGATCTGGCGATCATATGATTATAGGTCTTGAACATAAATGCCTCGTCCTCTCCTATAAGACCATCTTGATAAGCCTTATCTATGGCCTGATCATTGGCATAAAGGGAATTAGCATCAGGATCATCGGTATTCCTGAAATCATACTTGCTGTCATCCTCCTCATAAGTCTTCCCCCATGCGTTCGATAATATCTTCATGAACCCGCGCTCCTGCGCCCGGATGAATCTTCTGTCACGCATACGACGAAGTGACTCGTTTATATTCTTATAAGCCACAAGATTATGACGATACTCGCTAAGCAACGCCATAGCCTCCTTATGATTATCAACCCCACGGATAGATACGGCATTCTCAAAACCGACTATAGTCTCATAAGCTGCCATAAGATCGGCGGCGCTGATCCTTGATTCATCCCTGTTTAATAACAGCTTAGATATATCTGTCTCTGAGTTAACTAACGTAGCTAATCTCCTCTCCAAAGCAATCCTATCCTCCGTCAATTTAAGAAGTCTATCATTCTCCTTGGCTAACTTGATCTTATCAGACTCAAGAGCTTCCTTAGATGTGACACTCTGCTGAAGCTTCAAAACATTCTTCTCCATTTTCTGTATATCATCTGTAAGCTTCCTGAGTTTCTCAAGATCCCTACTCGAATCAGGATTAAGACGAGAATATATATCTAAAGCAGGTCCTATATCCGTATTGTATATCCTTCCTAACTGATTAGCGATATCATCCAAGTTATCCTTAGCCTCAAGACCGTTATAAGCCATGTTGGAGATATAGGTGTTAAATGATCTATTGGATATACCATCGGTAAGGGAGTCGGCGAACCTATTGGCCATGGTAAAATTATCTACCTTCTTATTAAACTCACTGATAAGGTTGGACTTATACTCATTTACCTGCTCATCTGTCATATTCATATCGGAGGCTATATCGCTGTTAGGTATAGATTCGACTACCGTCCTGAAATTCTCCTTGGTATCATCCAGCATCCCCATCTCCGAATCATAACGGAGACGATTGAATACGGCGTCACTAAAATCCTTGTTTATGATCCTACCATCACTCTCGTACGATGTGTCTACGCCAGATAATTGAGCGTTAAGAGCCATACTGCCACGAATAGCACGGACAGCGGCCTCGGTCAAGGCGCCGGCATTGGCGTTGTAGGCCTCCACCATCCCCTTGTTCCGGGACATGTCTTGGCTCCATTCCTTTATACCTCCAAAGGTCTTTCCACCCATAACCGATCCGATAATCATACCGATGCCGATCTCCTTCCAGCCTTGACTAGACCCGTATGTTTCCTTGAACCCGTTCTTTATAGCCTCCATATAACCTATGTTCTGACGGATAGCCATAGGATTGTATCTTGATTCTACCCAATCCTCGGCGGACTTGCTAGCCACTCCCTGAAGACCTTCCTCATAAAGACCTTCTGACACTGGGCGCTTGATAATATTGAACGTATTCCCGGCTATTTTCTGCCATTTCTTTGGCGTTATGGTTCTTAACATACCGTTATCCATCCTCTCAGCCCCTACGCCAAATATATTGCGTTTTATAAACTTATCCACGCCAAGATCCATGCCGAACATATCACCGAACATAGCTATATTGGATAATGACAATATGCCGACGTTGGCGGCGAATACAGCATTAGCGGCATTGGCATTATCAGCCCTGAACTTCATAAGCTCCTCATATGGGACTTCCCTTCCATAAGCGTTACGGTAAGACTGCCTGAAATTCTCCTCAGCCTCCATCAGCATACTTCTGGCCTCGACAGATGCCTCCCATGCGGTGGACGTGCCAAGAAAGGCGGCGGTGTCCAGTCCCTTGCCTACCCTCTGTCCTATACGGGCGGCCCTGAGGTAAGCGCCGAACGCTTTCTTGGTATCCGAAGCCGCCTTGCCTATCCTAGCCAATGCCACGCCTGCCCTAGCTCCCGTACGAGCTAAGTTCATCAATCCAGCGCCGGAATATACGGCTGATGATAACATGGCTCCAACAGTAAAAGCAAGACCGGATAAGAAATCGTTAGACCAGAAATTAGCCGTGGTCATACTTTGAAGGAAGTTCATGTCCCGCTCCTCTCGATTGTAATAATGAGCAAGACCGTAATCCATCTTCTTGTCCTGATCATCCAACCATCTCGTGAAATCGTTATCAAAAACAGCGTTAAAATTACCTCTGGATACACCGGCGTAAATACCATAAAAAGGCTGGATAACGCCGCCTAATCCGTATAGGGCAGTCTTACCTACAAATTTTCCCAAACCTCTCATCCATTTTTCAGTCCTACCTTGACTCCTAGATAAACGTGTGTCATTATCTACACCGGGGATATAAGACTCGTATTTAGGTATCCAAGTACCGCTACTAAGTCGATACCTTGAATCCTCCAACGATATCTCCGGACCAGTAAGATTGAACCTACCCTTATAGCTTTGATCAGAAGCCATATATCCTAATGGGGACATATGTTTCATATCATCATAATAATTTGTCTTAACAGTATTCTTGATCCTCTCCGACAATGATGGTATCTGGGACTTTGATCTCTCGGAAGCGGAATACGGATCCAATACCGGAGGCAGGTCACGATCCGGTATACTATATGAATCTGCGCCAATAGCCTTTATATTATCTACGTTCATGGTAGGATATCTGTACTTCTCGGCAAGATCCTTTCCGTTAGAGGTATTATTATAGATTTCCATTGTTTCCATTATTTCCACTATTTCCGTTATTCCTGTTTCTTATCTCCTGATCAATCATATCAGCTATAGGCGAGATGAAGCTCTCGAAATCATCAGTAGTAGATCTTCCCTCGCTCCTCCAATACACCTCATTCTCCTTGCTAAGTATCTGCTGCCATGCCATGACCAAATAATACTGCGGGCAGAAATCAATCTTTCTAGCCACCTCATCAGCATAATTAACACCATCCAGATCAATTGAGTATAACGGGGTATTACCCTTTCTCGCCTCTCCTTTGCTATATATATCAACATTTATCCCAGAGGAACCATTATTATACTTATATCCAGAAGCCCTTAACTCGTACATAGAAGCGTTATCGAACAACACGTCAGTAGCGATCATCGTCTGATTCTTCCTGATATTACCGTCATTTATATTCGTAAACATATCTATATAAGGCATTACCGTGTCCTTGGCCCCGCTAGCGTAAGCGAATGGAGCTACCAACAATGACTTAGCCATCTTCCCATAAGCGTTATCACTTGAATTGGCAAACGATATAGATACAACACCAGAGTCGTAGGTCTCGGATGGGATATTTACATCTTCTTTATAAAAAGTAAGGTCATTGGCGACTAAATCAGCCCCACTTACCTCAACAACAGATCTGCCATCACCTCCATTATTACCAATGATCTGATAATTACCATCACCTATAGGAGATATAGTAAATGTTATCTTTGTATTGGCATTATCCTTATTCTTAGGGATAAAACCACCACCACGAGTAAATAAATCGCTGATCTTTATATAATCCTCCTCCGCCTTACTTTTAGATGGATAATCGCCGGAGAAGATATACTCACGCTCGGCATATTCATGACGATATTGTCTTAGATAATCCTCGCCAGCACGCTTTGCGTCATCATTTAACCTACCCAAATCTCCACGGCTCCATTTATGCCTTAATAAATCATTTCTTTCCTTATGCGCTTCGTCATATATAGCGGTAGCGACAGCGATCGCTCTATTATCCCCAGCAAACCTGTCTTTTATTTCCTCGATATGCCTATTCTTGTTAGCCCCAGATACGGCAAGAGACATTATAGATTCAATATCATCAAGCGACAAAGACGTTCCCATAAGATCATTCAAACGATCCATAATAATACTTGACTGACCTGAATCTACCGATACGTATGGCGCTTCCCCTTGAATATTACTATTAACAACGTTTATATTATCATTTAGCAAAGAACTATAAGCAGATAGCTTAGCCCAATCGTCTAATGTTATATCGTTTATGCCATCTATATCAAAAACCTTATCACCATTATTGTTAATATCCCCAAGATTGAATGTGCCAAATCCGTAACTAATGTCTATACCTGATCCTTCATACGATCTAGCCTCTTTCTCAATTATAGCATCAACACCATCCAAAACAGTATTCTCAGCCTTATTGAAACCCTCATTAATCTTACTATACTTATTCCTTTGGTTATTTAACCCAAGAAGCTTTATATAACTATCCTTTCCATTATAATCAAGAAGTGTATTCGTAGATCCACCATTAGCCTTAAAATAAGTCATGATAACCTGATCCCTATCCATATCCTTGACCACATTACTATTCTCAGGATCAGATGACCATGCGTCGATCTTCCTCTTGGCATCGTCTGATAGAGACTTTACAAAATTCTCCATGCCTGTATTCACCGCCTTTTCATTGGCTATAAATCCATTCATGAACTCATCGCTTATATTCACATCTTCAAGATTGGCACTCTTCGTAACCACGGTGGGACCGGTCATGTCATCGCCTCCACCATTTCCATTCTCCGATTTACCTGATTTACTAGCTCTTATCAAAGCGGATTTCTCCATGGCTAGATTATGCCTTTTTGTCTCATTGAACTTAGCCCTCTCCATCATCTGTTGATTAGCCTTGAAATAATAATCATCAACACCAAGCGTCTCGTATGAGTTATTATAAGACCATCGTAACCCCACGCCACGAAGGAACTGCTGCCTCACCATGAACATGCCGGCCCGCTCCGGACTGTAGTTGCTGCCGATAACGCCCTCAGCCTCCTCCACGAAATCATTTTTCTGCTTGGTGATATCCGCCAGCTCTGACTCCAACCTAGCCTTTTTGACCTTATCATTGCCAACGCCCTTTAGCTTTGCCCGTATAGATTCTTCCTTGGCACTAAAATCATCAATATACCCTTTAAGGAAATCAGAGGTACTCTGGACATTGAATAGGTCAGGATTCGTCCTAGCCATATACCTACCCTCTAGTTGCATCTGGGCTTTGCCGTTCTCTGATATGGAAGCCATGGCTATATCCCTGACTTGAGCATAGCTCATTTCATCTATATACATCTCACGCATCTCCCCCGTCCTGTTACCATTGGCATCAATCACCGGCACATTGACTTTCTTTCCCTTATTAAGGGAGATGAAGTTCTTCATCTTCTCATCAACCTCAGCGTGATAATCCGTATAAGGAGTATAATGTATAGGATTAAGACGTGTTCCTACCTGACCGTCATTCATCCATGCCACGGCATCGGCGAAAGCCTCAGCCTCGTTTATAGGACTATACATCTTAGGATTATTCAATTTCATATCCTCCATCTTCTCACTAAACGACCGGATCTCCCTAGTGCCGGCAATGGCATTCAACACACGGGTATCCAGAGCCTCCCCAAGACGAGCCTGTATACTTCTGGCTACACCATCAGAAGCCAAATTAGATTTACGATACACGTTATTCACATCCTGTATCAATCCATTTAACCTATTCTGAAGATATTCCCTATCCTGAGGTTTTATAATGTCAGAATTGATAATATAATCAGCATACTCGTTTATAGCCTGCCGATTAGTATCTATCTTCTGCTGCATGTATCCCATACCCTGCATCATGACATCTATGTTGTAGGGTGATACGTACTTTCCGTAATTCCTTAATATACTATATTGTGAAGCCATCCTTTATCCTTTCTTGCCTTTAGTTACTTCCTGAGCAGGATATAATCTCCTGTAACTTAATATATCTCCTTGAGGGTCTGCGATCAACTGACCATTGGGACCGATCTTTACATCCCCAAATATAGATCTTAATGTATTCATGGTCGTAGCCGTGTTCCACTTCTGCTGAATCTCATCATTGACGCTATCGAAATACCTAGCCCAGTTCTCGTCATTTATAGCCAATCCCTGCAATATCCGTTGTTGATAAGCTTGACGTTGGGCTATGTTCTTGTCGTAAGTATTCGCCCATGATTGAGAATTGACATTATCAGCCCAAGTCCTTTGAGCCACATTCCCTTGTTCTACCTCATTTATATACTTACCTATATTGGAACTCATGATAGCCTGTAAATTGGAAGATAAAGCCCCTCTCTGGGAATCCGGGACATTACCCATCTGATCCAATTGTGATTGGAAAGCACGATTAGCCTCAACCATATACTGATCAGCCGATCTCAACACCGGGTCCACGGTAGGAGCGTAATGTCTTTCCAGACCTTCCGTTGTCACGGCTCCAGGAGTCATCCTGAACACCTCAGGAAAGTCAAGACCACCACCTACTATATTCCTGCCTCCATTGCCGCCGTTCGACTTACCGGCATTTGTGTTGGTCTTAGGAAGTGTATTGGGATCAATCAGCTCAGGCGTATCCAGTTTAACATCAGGATCCTCCACATCACCTATATCCATAGGACCGGGAGCCACCTTATGAGGGTCAAGTATAAAATCAAGACCTTCCATTCCTTTCATGGATCTCAATGCCTGCATCTTAAGCATATCCTCGCCAAGTATCTTATTAACGACATCCTTGTTCTTGTCAGAGAATAGTTGGCTAAAATGGGTGATACCAGCATCGTTAAGAGCCTTATGCTGTTCCTCTGTAACAACGTCTAGACCGATCATAGGGCGAGATGTGGTAAACAAACCTAATTTATTATCTCTCATCCTATCATGATATGCGGCTTTCTTGTCTTCCGGGTAATTACCTTGACTATCCTCACCGCCAAAGGAAACGAGCGTCGTGTAATCCCGAAGCGCCTCGGCGTTGGCGATGATCGGGTTCTCAGCCGTAGCCAAGCCCATCCAGCTACTTGTCTGACCGTAGATAGCGTCTTGCAATGCCCTAGCCCTAGCGCCCTCTGAAGCTCCCATATAAGCATCGTAAGCGACCGGATTGAATGTCTTATAATAATTCAACCTCTCATCCGTATTAATACCTCCATAAGAGCCATCAGTTCCTTGGCGTTGATAACCGAAATAGTTAGGATCATTGTTGAACCTATTCTCGATCGGGCGGAAAGTTAATTTACGACCGAACAAAGACGTGCCTCCTATCTCCATCTTCTGGCGAATACCAGCCACTTTCTTAAGCAGCTCTTTCTTAGCCTCAGCTATATCCTCCTCCGTAAGATCGTATTCTTTCATAGATCTGGATATGATGTTATCTATCTCACCACCCTTAGCGAAATACGTATCCTCATCCTTCTTCATCTTCCGGTCTTCCTGCTCCTTGTATATGACATTAGCGAAGTCCGTAAATCTTCCCTCTAATCCATTAACGGTATCGTTGCTATCATTTATAGCCTTAGATAATACGGAGGCGTTTAAACGCCTTGTATTCTCGTCATCTATCTTATCGTTTTTCTTCAGCTTCTCCAGCGCCTTTTTCTGATCATCGTAAGCCGATTTAAGACCGATCTTAGCCTTATACCTGTCCATTAACGTAGCATACGTATCCTTAGGCGTGGCTTTGATCCCATACGTATCTCTGATGTATTTAGCGAAATCCGGCTCTATGGTTGTGTCGTCGGTAATAACCTTCGTTCCCTGCTCCAAGGAAACGGGGGTTCCACCATCGGCGTGCTTCTGCCCCATAGCCTCCATCGGAGCCTCTCCGGGCTGCGTCACGTACTCACCCCTCTCGACCTCTACGTTGGCTTGATCTTCCATCGACTTAGGTAACGGATACAGGTACTCACCGGTAAGGCTTCCGCTATCGACCCTATTATTAGGTCCTAGATAAACACCCCCACCATCCTTGTACTGCATCTGGGATTGTCTTCTTTGTCTAGCCTCACGTTCCTGAGCTAACCTGATATTGGTACGAGTACCTTTCTCTGACGCTATCCCAGAAACCACGTTACGAGCCAATCCCATGATACCACTAATCCCTGAGGCTATGGTGGTTATCGTATTAGCTGTTTTAGCCCCTGTGGATAAATCACCATATCCCTCGCTTCTCATACGTCCTATACCACGACCCACCTGAGTGAACCTAGATCCTATATCATCAGCACCATAGTAAGGGATAGTGGTAAAATCAAAAACATCCGTACTACCAGACTTATCAACCTTCTTATTACTGTCAACCAAAGCGCTCAAATCACTTGTATCAATGGTATTAATATCAGGCTGCTGAATATCAAATCCTATCTGGGTAGACGAAACCAAAGGCTCCACTCCAATACCCTGAAGACCAACAACATTACCGGGCATGATAGGGGTGACTTCCCCAGCCTCTTGATATTTAGGTATCTTCCTCTTGATTACATATTTGCCCATATCAAATTAATTTCGTTCTGACACAAAGATAATCTAAAAAAAACGGAGACTCACCATTTATATAACGATGAGTCTCTTTAATACTAATATTTTAAAGCCGCAACAGGATTACCCCATTTTTTCTTCCATTCATGCCCAAGATAGTCTATAAGCTTATCATAAGTATCTATAAAGCCTCCATCTATAATGCCGGTAATAACATTCTCTATAGCCACTATATCATTCAACTGATTCTTTGTGGCCATATTTCTTATCCCACTCTCATGTTTATTAAACACTATAAAATTAATAGCTTTAGCAACTCTTGATATCCTATCAGACAACTGACTCTTATCATTAACCAATCTAGCTACAGATGAACTCATTTTAATATAAGCTTCTCCAGCGGCATTCCTGTCCTCTATAAATCCATCATGTAGCCATATTATCACCTTGGCATATATTTCTGGATCCAACTCCAATGCTACCATAACAAAAAAATACGGATTGACATACCATTTCTGCCCTTCTCCCTTCCCTCTTCGGTAAGCCATGCCGTATTTTTTAAGATCAGTTATCTTATTGATTTCCAATACATAATTTTGTACTGTAAGATTTCCTACAGTACATATATTGCTTATACTCAATTCCTTAACAAGAGCCTTCATTTTTTCCTGAAAACCATTTGTGGAGAACAAATGATCAAGTCTCCTCGACTCTAATCCCATGGATTTGCGTTTTTCATTTAAAGCCTCCATAACCTCCGTTATACACACAAACCCATCCTTGGACATAACAGAGATATTTCTACCCAACAATTCTCGACTTTCTGACTGTAAAATCAAATTACTTTTCATACTTTTATCATGCTTTTAAATTAATAAGTGCGCCTACCCGCTCGTGATGAGTAGATAGGCGCACAAATATAAATAATAAATACACAATTACAAACTATAAAACAATGAAATTCAATTTATAACATATTGTAATTATTGAACAGTACTAAATTCTTTTTACGAACAACGAACCTATTGCTTTTACTAGGTCATAGAAGCCAGCGGAACTGAACCCAACAGCCACCCCATAAAGCAGGACTTCCCACCATTCACTACCTACCAACAACGGTGATACCTGAAGAAACCACGCCAAGATACATGTCAACATCCCAATAACAATAGCCGATAGGATCTTAGCCCACTTGTGGGCGTCAATATACGGCACTACCTTAGCTAGCTGGGTAGCCGACATTGTGACGAAAGCCATGATACCGGTAAAGGTAGTTAGATCAATTGTGATAGTCCCTTCTGATGGGATTACCTCCTGCGCCATCAAAGCGAATGGTGTCAATAACATAACGAATAAAAACAACAATCTTTTCATATCTAAAAAACGTTTAATGATTTCACAAATGTAACATTAATTTTGAGATCTACTCATGCCTTTTATGTTAAGGCTTAATCCCGGTATCATATTAAGTACCAACTGCCTTTTCGCCTGCTCCCTACGTATACGCTCGGCTTCCGCTATCTGCGCCTCTGATTGGGGATCGTTCTTGATATTATTAGCGATATCCTCTATAGCTTTCTTGTTGGCGCCTGATTGAGCTAGCATCTTATATAACAGGTCTTGACCTTCCTTCTCCCACCAACTATTCATGGAAGGGCTGGAAGCCAAAGAAGGATCGGCAGGGACTACCTTCTCAGGCATGGGCTGCTGACCTCCGTCTCCCGTACCAGAATCCCGCTGCCCGAACTCGTATCTCATTGGCTCGTTCTCCGGGACACCGTATCTGTTGGAGAACATATCGGCGAACTCAAACCGCTTCTCGTTTCTTAATGTCGATCCAAGGGATCTCCCGTATCCTTGATTCCATGCCACGGTAGCGTCCTTATAATTCGTGGCGTTATCAAAATCAGCCTTCGAATACATATAGTAATTATATATATTGCCTTGAGCGTCCTTATCAAAGAACTTGCCTTGATTGATGTAATTCCAACCTAACCCCGGAACCTTTCCTTGATACTCATCCACGAGATAATCCAACTGCTGTGTCAATGTCGGTTTCTTTCCATACCTGCGCTGTAGCTCTTTCTTTCTAGGCCCAAGCCATTGCTGGATGCCAAAATCACCGGCGGCACCTAGGGCTTCGGTATCCCCTCCTGACTCGGCGGCGATGTTCGCCAAGATACCAATAGCTTGAGTTTGTGGTATACCCTTCTTGTCTGTCAGATAGTCCCATATCTCGTCATACACAGCCATCTTACTATCATCTGATCTACGAGGATCAACAACGTATTTGCCAGCTCCATAAGGAAGATTATTCTCAACAGCACCTCCTTTATCAAACTTATCATCATATCCTATAGATTCAAAATACCCAGGATTTCTATAAGCATAGCTTCCTTCTTTAGGCAATACTATTCTATCTCTTATCCTAAGAGGAGTATCACGCTCTGGGATAACACCCTCTACACCAAACCTCTTAAAATCATAATCATCCTTAACATCCAAGACCCTGGTATCAGGATGCCATCTAACAGAAAAGTTTTTCAACCCTCCAAGACCCGTATACTTATACTTGCGATCACTTCCCTCTTTTTTCTTTCTCAGTCTTACAGGAGAATGAGATTCATTAACAACAACCCACTCGTTAGGGCTATTTATGATTATCTCAGCCACATCATTATCTTCTGAGGCAGCCCTTCTCATGCCTTCATCTTCATATATATTTTTATACGACTTACCCTTAACCTTTTCTTTATTCAACTTAGTGTACATCGTATCAGCTAAAGCCTGTATCATTCTAGCTTGTTCCTGCGGGAGTCCAACGTATTGGGCATTATCATCATCTCCTTCAAACCTAACATCACTCTTAGGCAACCCTGATATATCACCAGTGGCATACGCCTTCCATAAAGCCTCTTCATGATCAGTGGCATAATCATCCCTCTCAATATTAAACATCATCCTGCCTAATATCCCAGGACCATGATATAACGCCGATTTAACATCGGTCTCTATACCTGGGTTGATAGCCTTATACCATTTATCTCCATCAGAATCAACCATCCCATTGGATTTATCTAATTTCTTAGCTGGAGATTTCATAGCCTTTTCTATAGATTCGACAACAGAATCTATAAGATATCTTGGCCTCTTATAAAATTCGCCATCAACTTTTATAGGACCTCCATTGTACTTACCAATAAAATCTTCCATATCGTTTTAATATACAAGGGAGAGGCGGCAAATACCCCCCCACATATGTTAATAAATTAATAAACTTTCTCATCATTACTGAACCAACGAACTATCATCTTGAACCGACTCTCAACATCATTCACGAACCTAGCCAAAAACCAATCGCCACGAAGACGATCACGCCACCTCCGATGATAATCGACAGCCCTGGGGTCGATCTCCCGGCCAATATCGTTCACGTCCTTAACCCATACCGGTAGGTTATTAGTATCGTCCTTAACCTCGTTGAAGTAGTCGTTGATATTGATCTTCTGGTCTACTTCCGTCACCAGTATATCACGGCTATCGTCGTTAGTTATAGGATATCTTAGGCGCTGGCTCATGTCGTTCTTATCGGCGATGGTCATCCTAAGCTCTCCACTGTTGTTAGTATCGTTATAGAACCATGCCTTATTAAATCCAGTTGTTCTTCTAACCTGATAATTAACCTCATCCTGATACCTTCTGGCATCCATCCGATATTGGTAGTTCGTAAGGATCTTATTCACATACTGCTCACGGACAGGTACCTCTATGACGAACGGATATAGCTTACCATAAAATACCTGATACGATTGATTGGTTAAGCCATGAGACCACAATCCCACTTCCCGACTATCACTAGAATAGTTCTTACCAGACTGGAAATAATGCTGGTGCTCGATATAATAGTCAGGGGTGTATGATAGATATGATTTCCACTCACCCTTCAAACAATTATATCCAACGGTAAAGGAGACATCCGTGAAATGGCTGGTGTCCGAAAGCTCCACCGCCCGCCCGTTCCTGTAGAACCGGCCTCCCCTGAATTGGTACTCGCTTGGATTCCCTACCGGTATGTAATCCCTCTTGGTTATCAATATCCTCTTGAAACGATTATCCCAACCCATAGACAGACCTATACCAAAGAACTTGTTATCGATATCATAATAAGACAGCTCAGCGTCCGTATCGGCGTTATATATCCGGCTACGGATGATCTTCATCTGAAGATGTTCCTTAAACCAGTTTCTAAGCCCCGGTGTGACCTCCGTAAGATTCCTGCCATTAGAATCTACCTTGAATACCTGACCACGCCTTAAATCGACCCAAAAATGACCAAACTCACAACTGACCATATCCCGGCTCTGGGTTCCGGAATATCCTAACGTTGTGTTATTATACTCGATACCACGAGAGGCAAAAAGACCACCTGTACCTAGCTCACTATTCTCCGGGGATATTCTCTCCGCCAACACGTCTATAGCGTTGTACAACCCTACCTGATTCTCGAAGCGGGCTAATATCTGATCCGACTCTATCCCCTTCATGCTTATGAGTTTCCCAAATGAGGTCTTGAACTCATGGTAATCCATAGGCTTGTACGACAGCCAAGGATCGGTCATGCCGTTCTCCGAAACGTCGGCGGTGCTCCATATGACGCCGTTGGGTCTTTGGTAGGCGCAGTCCCAAAAATTGCTATCATACATCTCTGGTAATGACCTTCCGCCTAGCGTAAAACGATTCTTGTACACAGGACTCATCTTAAACACATTATCCCTTGATATAGGGACATTACGCTCTTGGGTCCATGATATATAATCCCCTACTTCTGGATAGAAACCCTCATAAGGCTCAGGCCCAGCTATACGGAAATTACAATTAATCTCAGACTCCACTAGAAACTGAGGTATGCCGTAAAAATACAGAAAGAAACGACCACTAAGATACATATCCCCGGTCTTGCAAGCCATCTCATAAGCACTCTTACGGCTAGGGAACGAATATAGCGATCCAGTATCTGTGTCAGTCTTATTAAGATAATCCTCCCCGGTATCATAATTAACAAAATAACGTGGATTCCCGATATTCCTATAGTCATAATAAGGGAATGGTATCATATCTCCCTGACCGAACTGAGTCAAATAAAACATAGGCATCTTCCTCTTAAGCGAGAATCTTGATATAAATACATCACCTCCAAAAACAGGTTTACGCTTATCCTTATCCATCAACCCGCAACCACCTAACGATACCCACCTGACATCCTCTATCTGCCCGTATTGAGCCGGAGAATATTTCTTTATCCTCATATAGGGGCAGGATACGAAAGATTCACGTGTCATAAAATGAGGCGTCATACCAGCCACCTCATCGTTACGAATATTACACTCATCCTGAATACGGCTGGTATCATAACTTGAAACCAACTCCGGATATTCAAGCATATACTTATCCATACCAAATGACATGAACAATGAATGCTCACGATCGAGGTTGTTTATGATAATAGGCTTACCGCCTACGGTCTCCCCTTGCGAAGAGATATCTGTTACCGGATATAACCCGCTCTTGATATATTTAGCCGTTGACAATCCACGTAACTCTGACTCCCCTATTTTTTGGTAAAATAAATTATAATGAGCGACAGAAGTATAGTAATAAGCATAGTTCCGTCTAGGTCCCCTATCTATCAATGCCGTTAACCACTGATACCTATACTTGCCTATATCCACCACGGACTGGGCTGTGGCCTTGGCGATACCTGTAGCCAGACGGATAGCCGTCAGCGCTATGCCGACAGGGTTGGCCAAAAACATCACGCCTCCACCGACATATTGCTGTGAAGCTGAATGATATGTATACTCAGCTATAGCGGATATTAAATTAGCCATAGCCTCCACCGTAGCCAATGACGTTGCCATACTATAAGCCTTACTTCCTAATATCGTCCATTTAGGGTGATCCTCCACCTCCCTGAATATACCAGAGGATTTACCTAATTGATAACCATCAACAAGGCACTCAGTGGGAGCGTCAGGCTTGTTGAAGGCAATATCAGGGCTTAAGAATGAATACCAGATATTACCCTTCCTATTAAACGGATGCGTTATAAAATTCTCACGATTAATATCCTTATAGATATACATATCATCAGACAAATCGTTGTAAGGATAATTAGGATAAAGGTTAGCCGATCCGTCGGGATCATCGTACTTAAACATATCATAAGCCAGACCTGTACCAATAACACTCTTATCCAAGGCCCTATCTCCACGATATAGCTCGTATCCGATTATAGAGTCACGTCTAGCCTTATCTATAAGACCATTCTCTACCGCTATATCCAGAAACTCATTAACGATATCGTCATCAAGCATCACCCCCATAGGATAAATATAGGAGTCAACTCCATATTGACCGGTCAGTTGAGACGGATTACCCATAAAAGGAGCGACAGAGTTATCCGGGAACTTGTAATGGCGTATAGGTCTCTGACAAAACGTGGTTGACGTATTTGGGTACTCAGCGTTACCCCCATTACCGGTGAAATAAGACTTACCCCCAACGGATCTAGGAGACCCATAGTATTTCGTCAAAGAATCTATTATGTCCTTCCTCTTTGATCCTCCCGATGATATCCCGATCTTACTTGAATCATACAACTCAAAATTAGCCGGGTACTTATTGGTAGACTCCCAATATCCGAAATCACCATACTGATATGGTCTGGGAGCGCAATCAGCGGGTTTATCCCCACATGAGATACATTTCGCCTCATAGGTAACAAATCTCCTTAATCTCAATTCTTTTGTGAAGAAGAATACGTATTTCGCCTCCAGTGGCCGAATGCCAAAACAGAACGGGGCGGGGAAGATGGCGGTGCCGGCCGTATAGAATCCGGCAAGCTCCTTCATGCCCTGCCTCATGGCGAAACCGGTGAAGAACACGCATACCGCAGGCTCGATGCAAACATATATCTTATGGAAAGTAGTCTTGTCATCATTCCAGAACAAGTACTTTGGCATCATAAATATCTTATGATCCACGTAATTCACTATAACACCTTTCTTGGCATCATTAGCCAAAGGATTAGGAGCCACGGTACCTTCCTTGTCCGAGAAAAACGTTATACGAACCTTATTGTATGATGACGAGTCGCCGATCGGATAATTATAGTTACCCATCATCTCTATATACATAATACCGTTATCAGGATCGGATAAACCACTTATGTATTTCTCGTAATCCAACTCCACCCATCTGGCATATGAGGATACATGTGGATAGAACTTGAAATAAGTCAAGTTGCTTCTACCGAACCAATTGGTCTTGGCGTCAATATCATTCTGCATAGACACACGACCTTCCCAGTCAGTAGTTATACCGGTATTAAACTTAGAATTATCACCATCGCCAAAAAGACACATGGCGTTCTCGATACCAAACTGACTCTCATATTGGGGGAAATAAGCCTCCATCGTATCCATTAACTGATCAAGCATCGTCTCCGTATGCTTCTTTCCTTCCCATCCGGGATATTGATACAAATATGTGCACTTACCCAATGACCTACCCCCTTGGAATGTAGGAAGTTGAACATCGTTAATAGTAGGATTCACGTGAGGATCACCTACCGAACACCCATTAGTACATATACCCTCATCATATAACTGCCGGACATTAGACATATCCTGACACAAGACCAAGGCGGAGGAGTCTATATCAGACGGGAATTTATCCTCATCCTGACCATCCAACCATTCCTGAACCAGATCTATGATATTCTTACCTCCACTGGAGTAATTATCGAAATCACACAATACAGAGAATTTCCTTTGTGACTCGGCGTTACTTTGTATTAAGGTGGTAGGCTCGGTCTCCGTATAATCACTAGCCAGCTTATATGTAAAATCAATCCTAGAATCCACCAAAGAGTTTTTATCCAATATAGTCCTGGTCTCTATCCTCTCGATATCATCACATCCACCAGGGAAATCGGGAGCCTTTATACCGTCTTGATCCTCTGGCAATGATATAGCAGCGCATAACTCGTCAGTAATACCTACATTAGATTCTATGATATCACACAGGTTCTCTATATTATCAGCGATATAATCAATAGCATCATCTACCGTAACATCTTCCCCCATCGTATTGATAACGAATTGGGTCTCTCCTACCGTGGCATATTCCTGCTCTACATATCTGAGTTGCTTGACATCTAGCTGATTCTTGCATTCTCCTCCAAAATCATCAAATCCCCAAGACGGGTCGTTTATGATCTTTGCCGTATTCTTAAACTGCCAAAGATGACGGCGGCTGTTCCCTGCGCACTGCGGGTTGTTCTCCAGCACCGACGCAGCCGACAGGTCGTCAGAGTTACCGTCCTCATCAACGATAACCTCCATCTCCTCCCTTGTGGCCGGACGAGGGATAAGCGGGAATCTAGCTGTCCTGTATCCTGTATTGGTAAAGAACCTTATACCCAACGGATATACCTCGTCACGCATGAAAGAGGCGTATTTAGAGCAAGCCACACCGTCTTTATACAAATTCTCCGTGGCTATAGATGTCTGCCATTTAACGAAATGACCCAAGAAATTAACGACCGGTTGAAGATTCCATTCATTCTCCACGGTCAATCCGTATTGAAGAAGACGATTCCCGACAGACGTCATGCCTCTGGCTGTCTTATATACCTGTATTTCCTTGGATAACTTCTCCATGGTCGTACGCTCGCTATACTGATCCGTAAGGTAATAGATGGTCCTTTCCGTTATCGGATGTATACCTTCTATGAAATACTCAAGAACCGGGCTTTGCTCACCATTAAACCCAACCGTGTTCTGTATAACACCTATCTTATAATGAGATACCTGCTTATCTATATTAGATACAGTAAGGCGGATACCCATATTGGTTGACCTACCCCATAAACCATCGCGGATAACCATATCTTGACGATCGAATAACATGATTGGGTTGGTCAATGAGCAATATCCGGTCTTCTCAATCCCGAACTCATCGCACAACGCCACGCAGAACTGGTAGGTCCCGGCACGCAGGCTCCCCCCGAACTCCACGACCTCAGGCTCCACGCACGGGGCCGTCAGCAACGGGAACACCAGCAGCTTCTCGCAGGCCAGCCTACACCTCTCTATTGGTTTGTCATCCCCACATGTCTTATACCCATGGTAATGATACCAAAAGTCACCATCATCATCCGGGTTAAGGGCCTTATCGACCATAACATATCGCTGGGGATTATATCCATCGGTCCAGTATATCACCTTCCCGCATTTCTCGTCCTTGATCTCTATATCGAAGATCGGATGATGAATGGAGAAATTAAGACAAGGGTCATCAACCCAGTCCTCTATCAGGACCTCCATCAAATCACATATCTCATCAAAACGACCATCCGACTCCTCAAGCCTCTCGCCAAGGATACGATGGATGTCCTTTCCCGATCCAGCCAATTGATCCTCAACGGTCTTGATATAATCCAATGACCGCATGAACGTGATCTTAGACGTATTATCATCCGGATTGGATAGAAAGAAATAAGTGTTATCACCAGCTATGTCATTCTTATACCCAATAACCTTATAGCCATCAAATCGCTTACATAAAAGGGTACTAGGCTCGTTCTGGATCTTAAGCTGGCTTCCATCGTCACCCTCTATGGTAGCGTTCAAGGCGAAACTATATTCAGACGGGGATAGATCCTGTGGATGCTTATCCCTGTTCATCCCGGAGTCGGGAACCGCTATGTTAGAGTTATTTTGCACGACATTATCTTTTTCGCAAATATAATAAATCCACCAGATAATCACTTATGTGGCGGATTCTAATAAACAGTACGTATTATGCAAAACATTCAAATCGTACAAAAATAAAAAATCCTCCAGACTTTCACAAGTCAGGAGGAGAACTAAATACTTTTAAACGCTCGTGTAAAGTACAAAAACACAACAATTACAAATTTTTACCCATGTAGTTCGATTGCTTATCGGCATCCTCTACAGATATGTAAAAGAAACCGTTAGTCACGTATCTCTCATTGACATCCACAAAATCAGTAGATCCTTTATCCACTCCTTTCTTCGATCCCTCATCACACACAGCTACCAGACTATTAAAGTCATTGGAATAACCTACGACTACACCGTGTATATCCCGATTTCGAGGATCGAATACGTACCTCATCTTACATCTGTCATAAGCTAACTCTAAAGAGCTTTTGCTTAACCTCTCATCTAATCCAGCACCCGCTACCAAGGCCAAAACGCTCTTTGATATGTCACTCATGGTGGTATCCTTGGTCGGAGCCTTAGGCATAGAAACGCCTTCCATGACAAAATCCAACGCCTTATCTACAAGACCATCGAAATCATCATCTCTTATATAATCCTTAAGTACCTCCAGTATATATAACCGGACATGGAGTTCGTTATTTACATCATTCAATGTGACCATAATACTAGTTTTCGGCAAAGCTAGATTATTCCCACGCAATAAAAGATCAAATATGTCATAAGTAAAGGACTAAAAAACAAAAAACCCCCCCATCCTCACGGACGAGAGAGCTGATAG
>ULRH01053161.1_pt1 | contig 44930 bp, 32 predicted proteins | sample 1955271 | NCBI WGS metagenome assembly ULRH01 (sample SAMEA4835677, study PRJEB28245) | human gut metagenome | biome: gut microbiome; material: fecal sample | place: Denmark | collected 2008 | reverse complement strand
GCTGACTTTTAAGTGTTTAATTAATTATTTACCGAAGTATTGAATAATGATATTAGAACAAAAAGTATAAATGCTTGTTTTTATGAAGATAGTAAACCTGTTTTTGATAACCGTATTTTCGGTAATGTTTTTCTCGTGTGTGGAAAAGGCGTCCGACGACCGTGATGTTACTGATATAGATTATCTTGACAATGAGGATTTACCGATGAATGCTTTCGTTGACGCTATTGAAGTGGTGCCGCTTGAAACAGACAGCACTTGTCTTATTGACCAATTTCATAAAATAGCGTTTTACGATGAAATAGGCGTTTATCTTATTATAGATAAAAAACAGACAGTATATTTATTTTCAGCGGACGGCAGGTACATTTCCAATTCAAAAGCATGTAGAGGAAATGGGCCGAATGAATATACCATATTGACAGACGCTGTTTACAACCCTTATACCAAGCACATCGAAATCCTGAATCCGTTCGGTATTATATATGCGTATGACTTGTCCTTCCAATTTCAAGGTAAGAAGGATTTGAAAAATGGGAATATCCATACGTTTTCACGTTTTTATCCATTAGATGACATTTCGTATATTTTATTGCCAACCATGCTTGGAGAGAAAGATGCCGTAATTTGTTTTTGTGATTATTCCAGGCAAGAGATAGCTTCAACCGAAGTTTATATTGATGATTTTGTCTGTACGTTGACTATGAATTATAACCCTTTTGTACAGATGAATGACCGGTTGTATTTCTTGCCCTTGTGTTTGGATTATACGATATACAATATTGGTGAGAACCGGCAATTGAATAAATATATCACCTATTCGTTTGGTGGAAAAGATGTACGGAAAGAGGAAATGGAAGAACGTTTTGGCGATGTGTCGGACAAAAAGACCAGTGAAAAGAGCTTGAAGAAAACCGTTCAAAATATGGAGAAAATAAATGATTATCTTCTCCGTTCCGATTACCCTGTTCCGGTCATTAAAATGATGGATGATTCGTATCTGTATTTTTATATAATGAGGAATGGCGGCAGGGAAACTGTTATATACGACAGGATGTCAGGGCGGATTATATTGCATTCGAACAAGCAGAACCCCAGTCTTAATTTTTGCTTACATTTAAACGGCAAGCAGCTTTATTCAATTATGCATCCGTACGAAATAGACAGGTATATAGACAAACACTTGTTGGATGCAGATAATTTGGACAAGATTAATAGCATAAAAGAAGATGATAATCCGATAATTATCAAATACAGGTTGAAGTGAGTGCTTGGATGTATAATTGTAGAGTGGAAACGATACAGCGTGTATTTGGAAGACAACCTGTATGTTCCCACTCCAGTCAAACCCTAAAATAGAAAGGAGAATTGACCCGTTGCAAAGTTAAGAAGAAAACAGAAGATTCGCAAATCGGTGATTTGCGGCTTCGCAGGTATCAATGAAAAACAACAATAACATAAAAAATTAGCAAAAGATGAAAAAGAATATATTGAAAATCACGTTTGCAGCCGCTTTGGCTGTAGTCGCCGGAGTAATGGCTTACCAAGCTCAAGATAAAGAAGTGATGTCTGACTTGGCTCTTGCCAATGTGGAAGCGTTGGCGATGATTGAAGATCCAATGGAAGAAGGAGGGTATAGTTCAATGCATATCAGATGTTTTGATAAGTATGGCAATTCAACAGGGAAGTGTACTGCGACAAGTTATTGGAGTCCGATAGGTAAAGGCGTATATCATTCCCATGGTTGTTCATATTGCTGTAGTTAAAAGTAGCTGCTTGGATGAAATCTTTCTTTAGTTCCTGATTGGACGTAGATTATGAATGTAAAGGAATCATTATGTTACGAAATCTGTTTTATGTAGGAGTATTGTTCTGTCTGGTGGCTTGTAAAGATACTAACCACCAGGAAACGGATGTCCGTACGATTGAGGTGACGGACTTTTCCGGACAGAAGCAAGAACTGAATGAGTTGTTCCGGACGGAAGTGCTGGAGTTGCGTTCGGATTCGTCCGGCTATGTGGCAAATGTGAAAGATGTTGCAGGCATCGGAAATTCGGTGTATGTGCTGGATGAGGTGACTTTGTCTATGGCGAAGTTTGACAGACGTACAGGACGTTTGGAGCGGGAAATATGCCAGCGTGGCAACGGTCCGTTGGAGTACATACAGCCGGTAGCCCTTTCTTCAGACTCATGCCGCCTTTATATGCTCGATATGGGTGGGCTTTCGGTGTATGTATATAATAAGGAGTTGGAGGCTGAACGTAAGGTCTGGCTTGGTTTTCCTGCCTTGGATTTCGTACGGGTGTCCGATGGTTTCCTGTGCTATAACCTGGCAGTGTCTGATACGTTGCGTCAGGTGGTTTATGTGAACGATTCAGGCAAGATAGTAGATTCTTTTGGTGCTTCGGAAGTGTCGAACAGCGGATTTACCGGTTCAAAGCTGTTTTCGAAATCTGGGGAGGACGATGTATATTGTGTCTTGCCTTCCGGGCGTACGGTTTACCGTTGGGATGCAGCCGCACACCTTTTGTCTCCTTATGTGTCTTATGATTATGGGGATGCCAATTATCAGGGGGATGCAACACAGGCAGGTGCCGTAGGGGCATTGGATGTCATGCCCTGTGAATTTTTCAAGGTCGGTTCGTCTCTGATAAACAGTTTTCTGTATGCTGATAAAAGGTATTACGCTTGTTCTTCACCGGACATGGCTGTGCAGAAGACTGGCATGGTGGTGGATAGCAATGGGAAAATCCCTTTCTTTCCCCGTTGGCAGATAGGGGATACCCTGATTGGTTCTTGTTCGTATGAAGAGATGGATGATATGTCGGAAGGTGAAGAAGAACGATATGGCAATATGCTTTTGCTGTTTACGTTAAAGAATGAATAAACGATAGTCAATTCATGAACTATATAGGAGTGGAAACCATATACAAGCATAAGGCAGACATTTGGATAAGTTCCCACTACAGTCAAACCCTAAAATAGAAAGGAGAATTGACCCGTTGCAAAGTTAAGAAGAAAACAGAAGATATGCAAATCGGTGATTTGTGGCTTCGCAGGCGAGATCTATAAATAGTTGTTTTTTCAATGATATTGTTTTCTTGTTTGATTAATTGTTTTTATGAAGCAGGTTGTATTTTTCTTTTTTTTGTGTGGACTCATGATGAATTGCACGATGAATCATCAAAATTCAGGGTTTACTACCAAACAGATAGAGTCGTTGCGGCTTGATTCTGCGGTTGTGTTGCAAAGTAGCAAACAGACGGTTGAAAAAATAGATTTGAATCCGTTTCTTGGTGAAAGGGAGTTTGACTTTGAAAGTTTGGTCAAATCACTCCGCATGATTTCTCTTGAGACAACTGACGAAAGTTTATTGAGTAATGTGTATAAGATAATTGTTACGGATTCATATATTTATGTATATGATGATTTCAAGGGCGGAGGGATTGTGATTTTTACCCATGTTGGTAAATTTGTAAAAAGGATACCTCATGGAGGAGGACCGGGTGAATTATATAAATTGTATGATATCGCATACGATAAAGAAAATGATATGCTGGTTGCTTACCAGCATCCGTATTTACTTTTCTATACATCGGCTGGGGAGTTCGTAGAACAGAAGAAAGTGCCTTTGGGCTTTTATAACTTTACAGTAACGCCTAACGGGTATATTTTTAAGTCGCTTGACAGTTTTGGAAATGAACATTTAGGTGATTTGCGTGATAATACATTGCTGATAACCGGCAAAGATTTCAGTTTAAAGTATGCGGGGTTGCCGACATTGCATCATGAAGCGAATTATGGTGGATATACTTATCTGTATAACAATAAAGGAAATATACAAATAACCCAGAATTATGAAGATACGATTTATCATTACAATGTTTCAGAACATCGGTTGCAGGCGGCGTATGTCATGGACTATGAAAGTAAGAAATTGCCATCGGAGTATCTGGAATATTCAGGCAGGAAACTACATAATGAATTGTCGCAAAATGATTATTATTATTTTATAGGAGAGTATCTCGAAAATTTTACTCATCAAGTTTTCTTTTTACGTAATGATTATAAAGGCTTGCGGAGTATCGTCTATCGGGATAAAAGAACAGGAAAGTCGTTTGGAGGTGCTGAGGCTTTGTTGGACTTGCAGGAGATTCCTCCTGTCGCTTTCCCGAAGAGTGTATATGGTGATGAGTTTATATCTTTGTATTATCCGGACAAACAAGTTTCTACGCTTTCTAAAAGTTCTATGGTTTCAACACCCGACAAGGCACTTGTCACTCGTTGGAAGGAAGAGGATAACCCTATTTTGGTATTGTTCAAATTAAAGGATTTTTGATGCTATGAATAAATATCTTATAGGGATAATAATTCTTCTGTTAGCTATAAACGTATTTGCTATTGCTAATTTCCTTTATTATCGTAAGAATGTGATGGCTCAATTGTTGATGCTGGAAGAGGAGGGTAAGAGAGTTATGCCTTTAGAGATTAATTTGAGGGCGAATATGGAAAATAACGCTCGTCGGATTCAAGATATTAGCGGGAAGAATCAAAAAGGAGAATTGAAATGTTTACATGATTTCTTTGATAGTGGAATGGATAAAATTTTGGTTTGTCGCTTTTCTGAATTGGATTGTGAAAGCTGTATTGATTTTACAATTAAGACTTTGTTGGGAAAAAATGTTGTCATCGGAAAAGATAATATTTTGTTTGTCAGTACTTATAAGAACGATGTAAATTTTAATCGGCAAAAGCAATTATATGGAATTCAAGACTATGAATCCCTGAATATAATGGATTTAGGTATTCCTCTTGAAGATTATGGATATCCGTATTATTTTATATTGGATAAGTCTTTACAAGTCTTGGATGTTTTTGTGCCGAGTAAAAGTTCTCAGGTAATGATTCAAAAATATTTTGATGAAATTCAAGAAAAGCATTTTAGCCATTCAATATATGAAAACTAACGAACCGATGAAACCTTTGTTTATCCCTTTGATGTCGCTCCTCCTGCTCTGTGGCTGCGGCAGGCAGAAGACTTTTATTCCCGGCGTGGACGACGTGTTGGCTGAGAACCCACAGCTTCAGCGTGTGCTTGACCACTGCAAGGACGATTCGCTGAAATACCGTGCCGCCTTGTTCCTGATAGAGAACCTGCCTTACCACGCTACCAACGATGCCCCCTCGATGGACGCGCAGCTGAAACTGTACGAACTGCACTCCACCGGAAAGTATTCGCCGGAGGAAGTGATAGACTCGGTCAGCCGCGCTTACGGCAGGCTGGACGTTTCCAGCCTGCGGCAGACAAGTGACGTGGGCATCTCGCCCGAGTACCTGATAGAGAACATCGAGTGGGCATTCAAGGTGTGGCGTGAGCAGCCTTGGGGCAAGAACGTGCCGTTCAGCCTGTTCTGCGAATACATCCTGCCTTACCGGGTGGGTGACGAACGGCTTGTACCGTGGCGAAAAGAGATTTACGAGCGGTATAACCCACTGTTGGACAGCATACGGAAGCTGCCCGAAGCGGAAGACTCGCGCTTTGTGTCGGAAGTATTGTTCGACTCGTTGCGTAAGTCTCCGATACATTTTACCGGACAGTTCGAACCTAGTCCGCACATCGGGCCGCAGACGGTGGAATGGCGTTCGGGCAGCTGCAAGGAGTTTACCGACCTGTTGCTGTATGTATACAGGGCGGTGGGGCTTCCGTGTGCCAAAGACATCATGCTGATGCGCGGCAACCGCAACGCTCCGCACAGCTGGAACGTGATGTTCGACAAGGAGGGTCGTGGGTATTATTTCACTTTGCTCGACAACATGACCGACGGAGCCAATCCAGATGCGTATTGGGATCCGAAAGGGAAGGTGTACCGCGCCACGTTCAGCCTGAACCGGCAGATGACAGATTCGCTCCGCACGGCACCTGAAGACCTGCCCCCCGCCTTCCGTTATCCTTGCATGGAGGACGTGACCGCTGTATATGCCGGCAAACAGAACCACACTGTTCGGATAGCGGAAGACCGGATTTATCCGCCTGTACAGGAAGACGAACTGTTGTACCTGTGCGCTTCGTGCCGGATGGACTGGACTCCTTTGGCATGGTGCCGTGTAACGGACGGCGAAGCGAGGTTCCACGATGTGGAGGGACAGATGGTGTTCCGGCTTGCCTCGTATGCAGACGGGAGGCTGCAGATGCGTTCCGACCCGTTTGTACTGGAGCGTCCTACGGGAGAAATACGTTTCCTTTCTCCCGGAGAACGGGAAGAGCCGGTGACGGTATTCCATAAGTTTCCGCTTTACCTGGACGGTGTGAGCGGTCGCATGATAGGGGGCGTGTTCGAAGGCAGCAATGACAGCCGCTTCCGCCATGCCGATACACTTTTTGTAGTAAAGGACCGCCCTTACCGTTTATTTACTAAGGTACAGACAGACCACCGCAAGCCCTACCGCTATGTGCGCTACCGGGGTAAGGCGGGCAGCCATTGCGATGTGGCTGAAATAGCCTTTTACGGTGTGCAGCCGGATAGCTTGCCGTTGAGGGGAAAAGTAATCGGCACGCCGGGTGACAACAGCGGGCACGAATATACGAATGCTTTCGACGGCGACCCCTATACTTCTTTCGACTATCCGGAAGCAGACGGTGGCTGGACAGGACTCGACCTTGGGAAGCCTTATATAATAAGGAGTATCGTCTATACGCCGCGCAACCGTGACGACTACATCCGTCGGGGCGACCGTTACGAACTGTTCTATTGCGCCGGCGAGTGGCGTTCGGCTGGGGTGATGACAGCACAATCCGACTCTTTGTTATATCAAGTACCTGCGGGCAGCCTGCTGTACCTGCGCAACCATACGCGTGGCCAGGACGAACGTATTTTCGAGTACCGCGACGGGATGCAGATATTCTGGTAATTGACAATGGACGATTGATAATTGACAATGAAACGGATACGGATAAACTTCAAGAAGTGGTTAGGCAGGGTATATACGGTAGTGATGTGGTCGGTATGCCTGTATGCGGTATGGATTGTGTTGCGCATCGCAGGTCAGGTGTTCCTGTTTGCCTCGTTTTCCATCCCTTCCGATTCGATGGTGCCTGTGTTGCGTCCGGGCGACTATGTGCTGGTGAACAAACCGCTGAAAGGGGCGCGTATATTCAATGTATGGGATGCGGCTGAACACCGCCCGTTTGAGATACGGAGATTGCCCGGCTTGGAAGAGTTCCGCCGTGGGGAAGTGCTGGTATTCAATTTCCCTTACCCCGAACGCTGGGACAGCATCGGGTTTGATGTGCTGCTGTATTACGTGAAACGTTGCATCGGCGAGCCTGGCGATACGGTGGAGATAAGGGATGCCCATTACCGGGTGCATGGAACAGATGTCCCGGTGGGGAACACGGAGGCACAGGAACGGCTTTCACGGCTGTTGTCCAAAAAATCGGGCAGGGAGGAGATGGTGCGTAACCGTTCTTATTACACGTTTCCATACGATTCGTTGCTGGGCTGGACGGTAAAGGATTTCGGTCCGTTGTATGTTCCAGCCCGTGGCGATTCGATAGAAATGAACCGGAACCATTACCTGTTTTACAGGAACCTGATAGAATGGGAACAGCGGGGAAAGTTGGTGCAAGAGGACGATGGCTTCTATTTGGAGGGCAGACGGATAACGGGTTACCGTTTCCGCGAGAATTATTACTTTATGGGCGGTGACAACTGTTTTAACTCGCAAGACTCGCGTTACTGGGGCTTGTTGCCCGAATGTTACATCGTGGGCAAGGCTACAAGGATATGGAAGTCGGTAGACCCGTATACGGAAACAATAAATTGGGAAAGAGTATGGAAGAAGATAGAGTGATAGAAAAGTGGAGGTTGAAGCAGAAAATCAAGGATAAGACGGTGTACACCATTTGGTTTCTTTTGACCTTGCTTCCGCTCAGTGTGATTTTGCTGAATGCGGGTGATATGCCTATGGGAACGCAGGAAGAGGCGTGGTGCTGGATGTACGGATGCTGGTGTGTGTACTTGCTTGTCCCGCTTATGGGGTGTTTTTTGCCCCGTTTCCAGGCGGAGACGCTTCCGCGTATAGCAAATGTCGTGTCGGCTGTATTGATGCTGTATGGGATAATCGAAGCGTGGTGGGGGCTGGCACAGTTGTGGGGCTGGCTGCCTTCTAATCATGCGAGGTTTGCCGTGACCGGTTCGTTTGCCAATCCGGGGCCTTATTCTGGATTCTTGGCAATCGTCTTTCCGGTGGCGGTTCATGAATGCGTCTATTGGTATCTGTACGACAAGAAGTGCTGGAACTTCCTCCGTTGCATGGGGTGGGTCACGCTGGTGTCGCTTTTGCTGGTATTGCCTGCGGGCATGAGCCGGACGGCATGGATTGCCGCTCTTGTTTCGGCGGGATATGTATATGTGTCGCTGACTCCCTATACGATGGCAAAATGGTTTGGCCCTTATAAAAAAATTACGTGGACGATAGTAGCGGTAGCGTTTGTAGCCCTTGTCGCAGCCGGGTCAGGGTTGTATCATCTGAAGAAGGATTCGGCAGATGGAAGGTTGCTGATGTGGAAAGTGGCTGCTTCCGCCCTGCAGGAACATCCGTTGACGGGCAACGGATGGAACGGTGTGGCGGCTGTGTACGGGCAGGCGCAAGAAGACTATTTCGCTAAGGGAGATTATACCGAAACCGAGGCACGGGTGGCGGACGCTCCCGAATATGTGTTCAACGAATACCTGCAAGTGGCGTTGGCATGGGGCATTCCTGTATTGGTGGTGGCATTGGCAGTGATAGGATGGGGCATTTACGTCATGCATCAGTATTTGGAATGCGGATTGAGCGGTGGTTTGATTGCTTTTGCTATTTTTGCATTCGCTTCTTATCCGCTTCAGTGCCCGGCTTTGGTCTCGACACTGGCTTTGTTGCTGTTTCCTGCCTTGGTGAGGTTGTTACGGCCGGGAAAAATAAAGAACCTGGTGTGCTTCTCCATCGCGTGGATAACTTGCATAGTGTGTGTCGAATTGTATTTACAAAAGGAATATATAGCCGAGAAGTACCGTTTGTGGAGCAAAAGCCAGGTATTGTATCAGGCGGGAATGTATAGACAGGCAGCGGGTGAATACCGTAAGATTTATGAAAATCCGTGTTACGCTTATCCGTGGGTAGACTGGAATCCCCGTTTCCTTTTCGAGTATGCCCGCTCGCTGCATAAAATAGGATTGTGGGACGAATCGACCGTTATTTTGAAAGAAGCCCTGAAAGTGAGCGGAGACCCGATGATACTGAACCTGATAGGGAAGAACGAGTCGGCGATGTACCGTTTCGACAGTGCCGAGCGGTATTACCGCCGGGCGGCTAACCGGGTGCCGTCGCGCATTTATCCGTATTACCTGATGGTGAAGCTCTTTTCGTATCCCGACAATTACCAGCCCGACAAGTTGCGGGAAGCGGCACGGGTGGTATTGACGAAAGAACCGAAGGTGCCCTCGACGGCTGTAAGGCAGATGAAGGAAGAGACCCGGAAGATATTGGAGGAAAAACAGATTGAGTTATGAGAGTCGTTTCTGGTGAGGCGATGCGGTATGGTTTGCGCCAGGGTGACGCCAACGGGAAACGCGTGAGATTATACCTTCCGAAAATGAATATATACTGCATGGGCCGATGAAGTATATATCCGTGGGTAGTTGCAGTATATATTCATTTTTCGGACAAGTGGCCTGGCCGACTCAAAAATGAGAAGATAAGAAGGGGGGGAGATGGATTAAACTGTGGAGAGTCCATTCGTCTTCCATCCGATGTTAAACCTAAAAAATAGAAGGAGGTGTAACCAATGCAAAGTTAGTAACAAATTAGAAGTTGTGCAAACAAGATGTTTGCCGCTTCGTGGAAGGTGGAATTTAAACAAACGAACAATTTAAAAAAGTGTAAAATGAGAGAATTTTTATTGAAAGCAATATTTGCTGCAGCTATCGCATTCGTTGCAGGTTATAATGTATATTATTCTAAGAAAGATGTTGTATTGTCGGATTTGGCATTGGCTAACGTAGAAGCGTTGGCGGGTGATGAATGGAAAGATGAAGAAAAAATTTCTTGTATGGCGTTTATTGTTTCTCCTACTCCAGAAGAATTGTCTCAAATGGCATATCCTGTGGTTGTTTGTTGTCAGCCTTGTGGAAATCTTGTCATAGCTAAACAGGCATCGGGAAGTTCTTCATGTACATATTATAAACCTTGACGGGGATGAAGATATTTTTATACATAATAAGCGTACTTTGTTTGGCGGCTTGTTCGAAGTCGCCAAGCAAAGGCCTTTGCATCGCTTTGCCGGCTGATGTGCAGGTGTTTGAAATGGACAGTGTAGATAGCGGCGTTTTGCTGAACGCTACCGGGATGGTTGCCCTTCCGGATTACTTGATTATATCCAATCTTCATAAAGATACGTTGTTTGATGTCTTTGATGTTCACAGTTTGGAATACCGGTATAGCGGTTTGATTTATGGCGGAGGTTCTAATGACATGCTTCCTTTCAGATGGATACGGCCTCTTGACAGTCATCGGTTTTATGCTATAGGCTTAGGTGTTCCGCTTGTTACTGTTGTAGATGTTGAAGGCGGATTGAAAATAGATGGGCGCAAGCAACTTGAATGGGAAAAAGATGTCTGTCAGAATCTGTACCCTTTGAAGAACGGAAAAGTCTTGATTCAACCTGGTAAAAGACAAGGAGGGTGGAGCTTGTATGATACGACAAGCGGTGATGTGTCTGATATGCCTGATTCTCCTTTTCAAGAGGACGAGCCGGAAGCAGATATGATACAAACTTTTCAGTATCGGGCGGTAAACGTGGCGGTGAATGCGGATAAAGAACGCATTGCGTTTTTTTATAGCAAGTTCCCGTTTGTCCGTTTTTTCGATTTTGACGGTAATTTGTTGGTTGAGTATAGTGTCGGGGAGGAAATATCCGACCCGCAAAAGTTTTTTCATAGGGAAGGAATGTATTATTGGGGATGTTCGTATACGGCAGATTTTATTTTCGTAAAATACGCTCCCGATAATGAAACTTCGGATGTGACTTGCTTCCAAGTGTGGGATTGGGAAGGAAATTTGTTGTCGCGGTTTAATGTCGCGGATAAAATAAACCTGTTTACGGTATCTGCCGACGGGAAAAGAATGTTTGCGGCAAAAAATGATAATAATCATATTTTTTGGTGTAATATTGCATCGGCCTTAGACTGCAAAACGGGAAAGGAGTAAAATTAATAGAAGATAAATATGAACGCACGCTACGGATATGTGATGCTGCTGCTTGCCGCGGGAATATGGAGCGGGTGCGGCGAAGAGAAAAAAGATGCCTCCGAAAAGGAGGGAGTGGAAACGGTGCTTCCCGCACGGGTGGCGGAGGTGAGTGTGATGACCTTGAAGAAACAGGCTTTCGAGCACGAACTGGTGAGCAACGGCAAGGTGGAAGCCAAGCGGTATGCCGCCTTGCAGTTTCGGACTACGACCGAACCGGTAGCTCGCATTTATGTGAAGAACGGCGACCGGGTAAAGAAGGGGCAGAAGATAGCCGAACTGGACCTGTTTTCCCTGCAAAACAAACTGATACAGGCGGAATACGCGTTGGAGCAGGCTCGGCTGGAGATGCAGGATGTGCTGATAGGGCAAGGGTATGCTCCCGACCGGATGGAAGCCGTGCCCGAATCGGTGAGGAAATTGGCTGCTACCAAAAGCGGATACGGGCAGAGCGAGGCGGCTTACGAACTGGCAGAGCGCGAACTGGAGCAAGCTACGCTGACGGCACCGTTTGACGGCATCGTGGCCGACCTGGATGGCAAGGAATATAATATACCGGAAAGCGGGAAACCCTTCTGCCGCATTCTCTCGACATCCGATATGGAAGTGGCATTTACGGTGCTGGAGAGCGAACTGCCGTTGGTAAAAGCGGGCGACAGGGTGGAAGTGATGCCCTATACGGTAGCTTCCGGCAGCTTGCAAGGGCGTATTGCGGAGATTAATCCGTCGGTAGACGAAAACGGGATGGTGAAAGTGAAAGCACAGGTGGACGGGAAAGGCAAGCTGTTCGACGGGATGAACGCAAGGGTGAGCGTGAAGCGTTCGGTGCCCGGACAATTGGTGATACCGAAGACTGCCGTGGTGTTGCGTTCGGGCAAGCAGGTGGTGTTTACCCTGAAAGACGGAAAGGCCATGTGGAACTATGTGCAGACCGGACTGGAAAACCTGTCGGAATATACCGTGACGGGTGAGGGAATGGAAGAAGGCGTAACGGTCATTACGGCGGGCAATGTGAACCTGGCACACGAAACGCCGGTTAAAGTGGTGGAGTGATATGGTAAAGTTCTTGATACAACGACCGATAGCTGTACTGATGGCGTTTACAGCCTGCTTCATCATCGGAGTCGTCACTTATCGGGCACTGCCGGTATCCTTGCTGCCTGATATCGACATTCCGCAGGTGACAGTGCAGATGACCTCGGAAAACGCTTCGGCGCGTGAGATGGAGAATACGATGATGGCTCCCGTGCGGCGTGCCTTGCTGCAAGTGTCCGGACTGGAAGAAATGCGCAGCGAGACGCGGGACGGTTCGGGCGTCATCCGCTTGTCGTTCGAGTTCGGGACGAATACGGATTTGGCTTTCATTGAAGTAAACGAAAAGATAGACGCGGCGATGAACAGCTTGCCCAAGGACGCCGAACGCCCTAAAGCCATCAAGGCAAGCGCAACCGATATCCCGGTGTTCTACCTGAACATGACCCTGAAGAAAGACGTGCCTTATCAGGCAACCGACGAGCAGGCATTTCTGACTATGGGCGAACTGGCGGAAAACGTTGTGCGGAGGCGCATCGAACAACTTCCGCAAGTGGCCATGGCCGACATGACCGGAGTGCCGGAACGGATGCTGCAGATAGTGCCCGATGTGGGGAAGATGAACAGTCTGGGTATCAGTACAGACGAACTGGAACAAGTGTTGACCGCCAATAACGTGGAGCCGGGGAGCATGTTGGTGCGCGACGGATATTATGAATACAACATTCGTATCGCCTCTTTCTTGCGCACGCCGGAAGACGTGGAAAACATTTATCTGAATAAGGAAGGGCGCATCGTGCAGTTGAAAGACTTGTGCCGGGTGCGGATGGTGACAGCAGGTGAGACAGGACGTTCGCTGGCCGGAGGAAAACGGGCCGTGACCTTTGCCATCATCAAGCAGTCGGAAGAGAACATGGACAACCTGAAGGCGGAGCTGAAAAGAACGACCGATTACTTTGCCGCACAGTATCCCGACATTGATTTTTCGATTACACGAAACCAGACTGAACTGTTGGATTATACCATTTCGAACTTGCAGCAGAATTTCACGTTGGGCTTCCTGTTCATTTTCATCGTGGCGGTGTTCTTTATCGGCGATGTGCGTTCGCCGTTGATTATCGGCATCACGATGGTGGTGTCGGTGGTGATAACGTTCTTCTTTTTCTATTTGTGCAAGGTGTCGCTCAATATCATCTCGCTTTCGGGGCTGATTATGGCGGTGGGCATGATGATAGACAATGCGATTATCGTGACCGAAAATGTGTCGCAATACCGGGAGCAGGGGTATACGCTGAAGCGGGCTGCCGTGACAGGGACGAACGAGATGATAACGCCCATGCTGAGCTCATCGCTCACTACGGTCGCCGTGTTTGTGCCTTTGATATTCATGAGCGGCATTGCCGGAGCCATTTTTACCGACCAGGCGTTCTCTATCACGACAGGTCTGGCGGTGTCTTACTTTACAGGCATTATGCTGCTGCCGGTGTTGTACGTCTTGTTCTTCCGGTTGGGGATGCGGAAATACCGCTGGTTGAATTTCAATTTCAGGGATAAACTAAAGAACGACTGGTTAGAGCGGGGCTATGATGCTGGCAACCGGTGGGTGTTTGCACATAAACGGGTAAGCCTGGTGATGGCGGTACTCACGCTTCCGCTATGCGTTGTGATGTTCGGGGTTTTAGAGAAAGAACGGATGCCGGAGATAGACCAAAACGAACTGGTCGTGAAAGTGGCATGGAACGAGAACATCCATGTAGACGAAAACAACCGGCGAGTAGACGAGCTGTTGAAGCAAACCGACAGCCTGACCGTGGAGCATACGGCGTATGTGGGGATGCAGGATTATGTATTGAATGCCGATGAGACTTTGTCGGCAGGCGAGGCGGAACTCTACTTTAAGACGGCGAAGCCGGAGGAGATAGCGGTCCTGGAACGGCACTTGAAAGATTGGTTCGGACGGAACTATCCGGAAGCTGTAGTCACTTATTCGCCTCCGATGACCATTTTTGAGAAACTGTTCGTGACGGGTGAGGCGGATGTCGTGGCGCAACTGCAATCCCGGAACAAGAGTGTCAGCCCGCAGCCGGCCGAATTGAAGGAAATAGAGCGGCAAATAGCGGAAACCACCGGTATACGTCCGGAGGCCATCGCCTTCCGGAGCCAGCTGAATATCGTGATAGACCGCAACAAGTTGCTGCTGTATGGAGTGGATTATAACGAAGTGGTGAGCGTATTGCGTACGGCGTTCAAGGAGAACAAAGTGTCGGTGTTGCGCTCTTACCAGCAATACTTGCCTATCGGCATAGCGGGCAATGAACGTACCGTGGAGCGGGTGCTGGCTGAAACCTTGGTGGAGAATGTGCCGGGAAACGGGGAAGAAAAAGCATATTTCCCGTTGAAAGACCTGGTATCGGTACGTCCGGCGGAAGACTTGAAAAGCATTACGGCAGGGATTAATGGCGAATACATCCCTTTGCGCTTTTACGATGTGGAAGACGCGCCTAAGCTGATGACGGACATACGGCAGGCGGTAGACGGGTCGGGCAAATGGGACGTGGATTTTGCGGGAAGTTTCTTTTCGAACCAGCGGATGATGGACGAACTGATGGTGATATTGGGCATATCCATCTTGCTGATGTATTTCATCTTATGTGCCCAGTTCGAAAGTTTCTTGCAGCCGCTCATCGTGTTGGCGGAGATACCGATGGATATTGCTTTTGCCTTGTTGTGTCTGTGGATATGCGGGGATACGCTGAACCTGATGTCCGCTATCGGTATCATCGTGTCGTGTGGTATTGTGGTGAATGACTCCATCTTGAAACTGGATACCATCAACGAGCTTCGTAAAACCGGCATGCCGCTTTTGGAGGCGATTCATACGGGAGGAAGGAAGCGGTTGCGTGCGATAGTCATGACTACGTTGACCACTGTCTTTGCCATGGTGCCGTTGCTTTTTACCTCTGATATGGGGTCGGAATTGCAGCGTCCTTTATCGGTCGCTATGATTGGGGCAATGACGTTGGGAACGGTGGTCAGCTTGTTTGTCATTCCATTAATTTATTGGTTAATATATAGAAAGCATGAAACACAGAAACATTAGTATAGCTATCTTGTCGCTGGTGGCGGGTTGTATGCCGGTAGCGGCGCAACAAACGGTGAAACTGAATTTGCAGGAAACGATAGAGCTGGCAAACGACAGTTCGTTGTCGGCGTTCCGCTATCAGAATATGTATCTTTCGGGATATTGGGAATACCGCACATACAAGGCAAACCGACTGCCCAGCCTGACCTTGAACTTGATGCCGGCCCAATACTACCGGTACATTACGCAACGGTACGATTCGAATGAAGATATGGATGTGTATCGGGAACAGCAGATGTTCAGTGCTTCGGGCGGGTTGAGCCTGTCGCAGAACTTCGACTGGCTGGGCGGTACGTTTTACATGGATACCAATCTGGATTTCATGCGGAATTTCGGCGACTCGAAATCGACGCAATATTCCACGGTTCCTTTCCGTATCGGATACCAACAGGAACTGTTGGGGTATAATGCTTTCCGGTGGGACCGCAAGATAGAGCCTTTGAAGTTCGAGAAGGTAAAGAAGCAGTTTATTTATCATACGGAAGAGGTGGCGGAAGAAGCGGTAAACTATTTTTTCGGACTGGCTATGGCGCAGGCCGACTACCGGCTTGCGGCAGACAACTTGGTTACGGCCGATACGCTGTGTGCCATCGGGATGCAGCGGCAGAAGATTGCTTCTATTTCGCAAGCCGACTTGCTGACGTTGAAACTGGATAAAGTAAACGCGCAGAATACACTGACCAATGCAAGGATTGCGCTCAAGCGGGCAATGTCGGCATTGGCTACTTTCCTGAATATGGATAAGAATACGACCATCGAACTGGATTTGCCGGGAAGACCCCGGCGGCTGGAAGTATTGGCGGACGACGCGCTACAGCGGGCAAGGGAAAACAATCCTACTTACCTGGAGCAGCGTCAGAATATCCTGGAAGCCGAACGTGAGGTAGACCGTACCAAGAAGGAATCACGTTTCAACGCCAGTTTCGATGCCAGCGTGGGTTTCAATCAGGTGTCGGATAATATCCGTTCCGCCTACAAGAATCTGCTGCAGCAAGACCTGGTGTCTATCAGTGTATCCATCCCGCTGGTAGACTGGGGTGTGCGGAAAGGAAAATATAATATGGCGAAAAATAACCTGAATGTCGTGAAGATTGCGGCACGGCAAGAGGAAATCAGTCTGGAAGAAGATGTGGTGATGACCGTGAGCGACTTCAACGTGCAGCAGGATTTGATTGCAGGGGCAGAGGAAGCCTTGGACCTGGCGGAACTGGCTTACGAGCAGACCCGGCAGCGGTTCATTATCGGGAAAAGTGATGTGAACAGCCTGACGTTGGCACTGAACCGTCAACAGGAAGCCCAAAAGAATTATATCCAAGCGTTGCAGAATTATTGGCTGAGTTATTATAAGATAAGGAAACTGACCTTGCACGATTTTGAAACAGGCTTTTCGCTATCAGATCGTTTCGACTTTAAAAACGCGAATTTCCGATGAAACAGAAAAATCATAAAACCGCTTCCGCCTTTACACTGATAGTCAGTTTTATTTGTCTGGCTATTGTGGGGATGTCGCTGATACCTTTATTGCCGGTGAAACTTTCGCCATCGCACGAGCTTCCGTCTTTGACTGTGTCTTTTTCTATGCCGGGCAATTCGGCAAGAGTCATAGAGACTGAAGTGACCAGTAAACTGGAAGGGGCTTTGTCGCGCATTAACGGTGTGCGTAAAATCCGTTCTACTTCTGATAACGGAAGCGGCAGCTTGCGTATCGAGATAGATAAACACAGCGATACGGAGCTGGTGCGTTTCGAGGTCTCTACCGTTATCCGGCAGATTTGGTCGCAATTGCCCGAAGGAGTGAGTTATCCTTACCTGTCTACACAGCATTCGGACGACCAGTCGGCGCGGCCTTTTATGACTTACACGCTTAATGCGCCGGCAACTCCTATCTTGATTCAGAATTATGGGGAGAATTATATCAAACCGATGCTGTCTGCCATCAAGGGTATTTACAAGATAGAGTTGAGCGGAGCTACACCTATGGAATGGAAACTGGTTTATGATAATCGTCTGTTGCAGCAATTGGGACTTTCGGCCGATGATGTGGAGCAGGCTATCCGGGAATATTACGATGGAGAGTTTTTAAGTATCTGTCAGGCGGATGCGGGAGGCGAGTGGATCAGGGTGGCACGCACTCCGGCGGCGGAGGGGGAAGGTTTTCATCCTTCTTCCATCTATGTGCAGACACAGGAAGGGGAACAAGTCGCTCTTGACAAACTGGTCACAGTGGTACATGCCGAAGAAGAACCGAACAGTTATTTCCGTATCAACGGACTAAACTCCATTTACCTGTCTATCACGGCGGATGAGACTGCCAACCAATTGACTTTGGCAAGCCAAATCAAAGAGGTGATGGGCAAGGTGCAACGCCAGATGCCCCCGGGATACGAAGTGCATATCAGTTATGATGCTACGGAATATATCAGCAAAGAGTTGAATACGAATTATTTCCGTACGGCAGTTACGGTTTTGATATTGTTGTTGTTTGTGGCTGTCATTACTTTGAACTTACGCTATCTGTTTCTGATAGTGGTAAGCCTGGCCATCAATATGGCAATCGCTTTTATTTTTTATTATCTCTTCGGAGTGGATATCCAGCTTTATTCGTTGGCGGGTATAACCATTTCGTTGAATCTGGTGATTGACAACACCATTGTCATGACCGACCATATATTGCATCGCCGGAATCTGAAGGCGTTTATGTCTATCTTGGCTGCTACGCTCACTACGATTGGCGCGTTGGCCATTATTTTCTTTATGGACGAGAGGGTAAGGCTGAACTTACAAGATTTTGCAGCGGTCGTGATTATTAATTTAGCGGTATCTCTGTTTGTCGCTTTGTTTTTTGTGCCGGCACTGATAGAACGGATTCGCTTGCGGCGGCATTCGGTTTTCCGTCATTCATCGCGCGTCAAGCGGGGAGCGGTTTATTTCACGCGGTTCTACAATGGAATGGTCAGGGTGATGTGCCGGTATAAGGCGATAGCGTATGTAGTGCTCGTGTTGGCATTCGGACTTCCGGTTTTCCTGTTGCCTGAAAAGATAGAACATCCGGAGCAGAAAGGCGAGTGGGCTGCTATATATAATAAGGTGTTCGACAATGCCACCTACCGGGAAACCATAAAGCCAATCACCGATAAGTGGTTGGGCGGAACCTTACGGCTGTTTGTAGAGAAAGTGTATAACGGAAGCTATTTTGGTAACCAGGATGAAGAGGTGGTGTTGTCGGTGACGGCTACCCTTCCCAATGGCAGTACGTTGGAGCAGATGAATGTGCTGATTAAGCAGATGGAAACTTACTTAAGCGGCTTTCAGGAAATCAGGCAGTTTCAGACGTCTGTCTACGACGCACGCCATGCGGGCATCCGTATTTTTTTTAAGAAAGCATACGAACACAGTGGTTTTCCGTATGTCTTGAAGTCGAACATTATCAGTAAAGCACTTACGTTAGGAGGAGGAAGCTGGAATGTGTATGGGCTACAAGACCAAGGCTTTTCGAACGATGTGCGCGAGAGTGCCGGCAGTTTCCGGGTAGAGATGTATGGATATAATTACGATGAACTTTTGCATTGGGCAGACGAAATGAAAAAGCTCTTGCTTTCGCACCGGCGCATTAAAGAAGTGCTGATAAACTCCGAATTTTCTTATTGGAAAGACGATTACGATGAATTTATCCTTCAGTTTGATAAAGAGAAAATGGCAAAAGAAAAGTTGACGGCAAGTCTGCTGTTTGCGGCTTTGCGTCCTGTGTTTATGTCGGACCGTACGGTAGGGAGCATTGTGTATGACAATCAAAACGAGCGTTTGTCGCTTTCTTCGGTGCAGAGTAAGGATTACGATATCTGGGGACTGATGGAAATTCCGTTTGAGATGAACGGAAGATTGTACAAGTTGTCCGATTTTGCAGCAGTCCGTAAGGAACAGGTTGCGAAGAAGATCGTGAAAGAAAACCAGCAGTATGTATTGTGTTTGCAATTCGAGTACATCGGTGCGCATCGGCAGGGAGAGAAAATACTGGAAAAGGATGTGAACACCATGAAGGCTTCTTTACCGATGGGATATACCATAGAAAACAAAAGCAATAATTGGTATTGGGGCGGAGATGACTCGGGACAATATAAATTGCTGTTTATTGTCATAGCCATTATCTTTTTCATTTCGGCCATTTTATTTAATTCTTTGAAGCAACCTTTGGCTATTATCGGGGTCATTCCCATTTCGTATATTGGTGTGTTCCTGACATTTTATCTGTTTGGCTTGACATTCGACCAAGGCGGGTTTGCGGCTTTTGTCTTATTGTGTGGCATTACGGTGAATGCCAGTATTTATATCTTGAATGAATACAACGCCATCCGCCGCCGTTATCTGCGGCAACGGAAAACAGCCGCATACGTCAAAGCGTGGAATGTGAAGGTTATCCCTATATTTCTTACGGTGACTTCTACGGTATTGGGATTCCTCCCGTTTATGATAGGCGAGAAAGAGAGTTTTTGGTTCTCGTTGGCGGCAGGTACCATAGGCGGATTGGTCATGTCGGTAATCGGCATATTCTTTTATTTGCCTCTCTTCTTGTTGCCGAAGTATAGGAAAAAGAATACATCAGGGTGCGGAAATTTTTCATAGAAATCCAAAACGCTTTCTGAGGCGTTTTTATTTCTTTTAATATGAAAAGGTGCAGTGGTTTGGAATTTTTTTTGTTTCTTTATAAAAACCAAATTAGTGCGATATGAAGACGAAACAACGATTGCCCTGGCTGATGATGATGTTCATCGGTCTGTTTCCTTTACTGGGGGTGGCACAGAGCTACGACCAGCTATGGAAAGAAGTGGAAATGTATCAGAAGAAAGACCTGCCTAAGTCGGTCATCGCTACGGCAGGGAAGATTTATGCAAAAGCGAAGGCAGAACGCAACCTGCCTCAGCTGATGAAGTCGCACTTGGTGCGGGCTTCCCAGCAGGTTTCGCTTACGCCCGATAGCGCCGAAGTGGAATATGCAGCGTTGAGGCAATGGGCGGAGGAGGAAAACGATACCGTAGGGCGTGCCGTGTTGCATAGCATTGTGGGCTCTTGGATGATGGCAAACGAACCGGACAGCATAGAGGCGGCTATCGCTTATTTCCGTGCTTCGGTGGCTCCCAAGGAGGTGCTGGGACGCACTTCAGCCAAAGAGTTCCGCCCGATGACCGAATCGGGCAAGCAAAGCGAACGGTATTTCAATGACAATATGCTGGACTTGCTCACCCGTACGGCTATCCAGCAGATGTCCACCCTGTATAGTCCGGCGCACCTGCCCAAGGCGAAAGCGTGCATGGAACTGTATGACGGGCTGATAGATTATTATAAGCAAGCACAGAACCGGGAGGCTGCCCTGCTCACCGAAGTGGCGAAACTCTGGTTCCAGAAACGGAGGATGGACAATTTTAAACCGTACCGCCTCACGGATGATGAGCTTATTGCCAGCCTGCACGGGTTGATTGACACGTATGCCGGCCAGCCTGCATGTGCGGATGCATACGTGAAGCTGGTGGTGGCTTACCGCGATGCCAACCGCTTGAAAGAAGCCGTGGAGACGGCTCGCGAAGGGCTGGCGAAGTACTCCAAGGGCGAATGGGCAAAGGACTTGCAGGGGCAGATAGACTACATCACCCGTCCGATGCTGAACGTGGATATCCCTTTCCTTTATCCGAACTACGAAACCGATGCGAACGTGACGTATGCCAATATCGAAGGCGTTACGCTCGAACTCTATCGCCTGAACCTTGCACCCACGGCGGCACAGCTCCAGTTCCGCGAAGAGACCGACCGCGATGCCTTGCTCAAGCAATACGGGACGAAGGTTTCCAGCCGCTTCTATGCCCTCCGCGCCACGGAGGATTACCAGCGGCGCGATACCGTGTTGCGCTATACATTGCCCGGCGAGGGCATCTATATGCTGAAGCAAATCCCGAAAGGAGTGGAAAAAGGCATCGCTTCGGCGGTGATGTTTGTTTCGCCCTACCAAGCCATCGAGCTACCGGTACAGGGCAGGCAACATGAGTTTATAGCCGTAGACCGCCTGACAGGACGTCCTGTTCCGGGTGCGGAGATAGTGACCTACCAGCTGAATATCTACGATGCGAAGGCAGACTATGCCTTGTGGAACGTGCACCGGACGGATGCGCAGGGACGGACGGCGTTTGAAGTGCCGAAACGGACCGGCGCTTATTACAATGTGCGTACGCCCGGGCACGACTTTATGGCTATCACCCGGTTGAGCACAAACAATGGTATAGTGGATGTGGCTTCGGAAGGGTGGAAGAAACAAGCCGACCTGTTTACCGACCGTTCGTTGTACCGTCCCGGACAGACGGTATATGTATCGGGTGTGGTATACGGGCAGGAGGGAGACTCCATCCATGTGGCTTCGTATGCCAAGGATAAACTGAAGCTTTACAGAGGCTCTCAGAATGTGGGCGAAGCCGATGTATGTACCGATGAGTTCGGGGTTTTCTCGCACGAGTTTGCCTTGCCCGATAATTTGCTTCCGGGCCAGTATTACCTGTCAGGTTATGACCGGTCGGTGGTGATTCAGGTAGACGAGTACAAACGGCCTACTTTCGAGGTACGGTTCGACCCTTACAAGGAAGCCTATACGATGGGCGATTCGGTGCGGGTATCGGCTGAGGCAAAGACGTATGCCGGTGCTCCGGTGCGCAATGCCCGGGTGAAATACCGTGTTGTCCGTACCGAAATGTCGTGGTTCCGCTGGCAAGGGGCAACGGAAGAATTGCTTTCGGGCGAAACGCAGACCGATGCCGATGGCAAGTTTTATATCTGTGCCAGGCTGACAGAACCCGATTACGAGGCGGAGCATACCTATTATATATATAAGGTATCGGCGGATGTGACCGATGGTGCTGGCGAGACCCGTCAGGGCGAACTGGCTTTGCCTGCCGGCGAGCAGACCCTCGGCTTGCAACTGAAGGGATTGAACGCAAATGTGATGCGCGAAAAGCAGGAACGCATCCAGGTGCAGGCGATGAACCTGAACGGGCAGCCCGTGCAGGTGGAAGTGGCATACAAGGTATATGCCTTGGACAAGGAGGGCAAGAAAGGTGCTTTGCGCTACGAAGGCAAGGCAGAGTCGATGCAATCGTTTGTGCCTTCGGGCGTGTGGGCATTGCCTTCGGGCAGGTACCGCATGGAAGTCTCGGCACAAGATGAAAAGGGCCGTCCTTGTACGGCAGAGCAGGATTTCGTGCTCTTCTCTAAGACAGACCGCACCTCGCCGGTAGAAGAAACCGCCTGGTTTTATCAAGACGGCGATAGCTTCGGAAGCCAGGAGCCGCCCACGTTCTATATCGGAACGAACGAGGAAGGGGTATGCCTTTTCATTGATGTATACGATGGACAACGGCGTATCGAATCCCGGCAAGTGACGCTGGATAAGGAACTCAAGGCGTTCGGCTTCCCTTATCGTGAGGCGTATGGCGATGCGGTGACCGTAGCATTCACCTTTATGCGCAAAGGAAACCTGTATACCAACCAGTCGCTCCTGACTCGTCCCGTGCCCGATAAGCGGTTGATGATGAAATGGGAAACATTCCGCGACCGCCTGCAACCGGGCGGACAAGAGACTTGGACGCTGCACATCGTCCGTCCTTCGGGGATGCCGGCGGAAGCCAACCTGATGGCTACGCTTTACGATGCTTCTTTGGACGTGTTACGTAAGCACGACTGGCGTTTCGGGCTTTCGTTCCCACGCCGGGCGATGTACGTGCGTGCCGATTTCGCTTCGGCATTCCAGCGGCTACGGATGTACGGTGATTTCCCGATAACCTATCCCGGCGAGGGCTTCGACTTGCTTTATGGAGACTATAGCAGGCTATATACTACGTGGTTGGGAGGTTTCCGGAGAGGATTTACATTCTTGAGTCGTGCCAATGCGGTTCAGGAAGAAATGATGGAAGTAATGCCATTGAGTGCATTGGAGGGAGCGGATATAGCTGATTTGCGTGAAGTAAGATATGATGCTACGGCTGCACCGGCTCCCGCTTTCCAAATGAAGAAAGGGGATGTAGGTGGAGGTGAAATACAAATCAGCATCGCCGATGTGAAGAGTGGAAGCAGTGCGGGCGCGGAACAAGTGCCGATGCCTGCCTTGCGCGAGAATTTTGCCGAGACGGCTTTCTTCTATCCCAACCTGCGTACCGATTCGTTGGGCAATGTACGTATCACCTTTACCGTGCCCGATGCCCTGACCCAATGGCGTTTCTTGGGCTTTGCCCATACGCGGGCTATGGATTATGGTTTGTTGGTTGATACGGTCCAGACCTCGAAACCCTTTATGGTGCAGCCCAACTTGCCGCGCTTTATCCGGAGGGGAGACCGTGCGGTGATAGCGGCTTCGCTGGTCAACTTATCAATGGAAACCGTATCCGGAATCGCCCGCATTGAATGGTCGGATCCGGTTACAGGAAAGGTCGTGGCACACGATAAGCAATCGTTCTCGGTAAGTGAAGGCGAGACGGGAACGGTGCATTTCACTTTCGAAGTGCCCGAAACCTATGATGTGCTGGTCTGCAAAATCGTAGCGGAAGCCGGTGAATATAGCGACGGGGAACAACATTACGTACCGGTGCTGACCGATAAGCAATGGATGACCGAGACCGTACCCGTACAACTGGACGGAACCGAAACAAAATCGGTAGCTGCCGAGGAATTGTTCAACAAGCAGAGCAAGACCGCTACAGAGAAACGCCTGACGGTAGAGATGACCGCCAATCCGGACTGGTATGCCGTACAGGCACTTCCGGTGATGGGAAATCCTTCGGAAGAAGACGCCTTGTCGTGGGCTTCGGCATATTATGCCAATGCATTGGCTGCGCACATCGTCCGTTCGAATCCGCGCATCGAAGAAGTGTTCCGTACGTGGAAAGCTGAAGGAGCAGGGAAGGAAACCTTGCTCAGCAACCTGGAACGCAACCAGGATCTGAAGAACCTTTTGCTTGCCGAGACACCGTGGGTTGCCGAGGCGACCGATGAAGCGGAACAGAAACGCCGCGTTGCCTTGCTTTTCGACCTGAATACGATGTCGAACCGCCAGCAGACAGCTATCGGTAAACTGGAAGCCTTGCAACTGCCTGACGGTTCGTGGAGCTGGTACAAGGGAATGACAGGAAGCCGTTATATTACCACCCAAATCGTCGAGATGCTGGCACGCCTGCAAGCCATGCAGGTGAAGCTGGACCAAGGCGTGGGCAACATGTATGTGCGTGCTGTCGACTACTTGAAAAAAGAGGCGCAACAGGAATACGAACAGATGAAACGCCGGGAAGCGGAGAATGAGCTGACCGTATGGCCTGACGGGCAGATTGTACATTATCTGTATATATGTGCTATTGACAAGCTGGCGGCAAATCATGCCGACGGACAGGTGAATGATTATTTCATCGCGAAACTGGAAAACCGTTCGGCAGACTATTCCATCTGTGAGAAAGCAATGATTGCCCTGGTGATGCAGGGGGCAGGCAAGTCTGGTCAGGCATCCGAGTTGGTACAGTCCATTAAGGAATATCTGGTAGGCACCGAAGAAATGGGCCTGTATTTCGATACGCCGAAAGCTGCCTATTCGTGGCGAAGCTATAAGATTCCGGCTCAAGTGGCGGCAATGGAAGCCATCTACCGCATTGCGCCGGACACCAGTATGCTGAACGGCATGAAGCAATGGCTCTTGAAGCAGAAGCAGGTGCAGGTGTGGGAAAGCTCCGTATCGACCGCCGATGCCGTATATGCTTTCTTGTGTATGGGAAGCGATACGCTGGGCGAAGGCGGAAGCATGGAAGCTACGGTAGGCAAGACTACCTGGCAGACTCCGCAGGATGCCTTGGGCTATGCCCGGAATACCTTTACCGGAACCGATGCTGAGGCAGATGACATCCGTATCAGCCGTACCGGTGAAGGACTGGGATGGGGAGCCGTTTACGCCCAATACCTGGAGGATATGGACAAGGTATTGCCTTCGAAAGGAACCGGTCTGCAAATCGAACGTACGCTTTATCGGGACGGAAAAGCCCTTTCACGCAATGCCGAGTTGCATGTAGGCGATAAGGTGACGGTGCGTCTGACTGTTTCGGCAGACCGGGATATGGACTTCGTGCAAGTGAAAGACGAGCGTGCCGCTTGTATGGAACCCGAACAGCAGCTTTCCGGATATAGCTGGAGCGGAGGTATCGGTTATTATTTGGTAAGCCGTGATGCTTCTACTTCGTTCTTTATCGACCGGATGCAGAAGGGCACTTACCAGCTGGAATATACCGTCTATATCGACCGTGCCGGAACGTATCAGGCAGGAAGTGCTACGGTGCAGTCGGCATACGCTCCCGAGTATAGCGGCTATACCGCAGGCGAGACCTTGCAGGTGAAGTGATTTTGTTCTTTTCACCAGGGGGACACAAAGGCACACAGAGGAATCTGTGTGCCTTTGTGTCCCTTCGCTTTGTGTCCTCTCTGTGGTGAAATCATAAATTTCCATATCAACTTTTGTCTGTCTTTGATTTTCTCTTTATCTTTGTTCTCTCAAAAATAAGCAAAGACAAAAATGATGAAACGTATTTTATTTCTATTCAGTATATTGTTCGCAACAATCTTATCAGTACAAGCCCAGCCGGAAATCACGTTCGACCGCGAGAAGCAGGATTTGGGCTATCTGCTGTGGCGCAATCCGACCACCGTTACTTATGCCTTTACCAATACGGGCGATAAGCCTTTGGTGATATCGAATGTGACGGCATCGTGCGGATGTGTGAGTGTGGATTGGACCAAACAGCCCATTCCGGCAGGAGGAAAGGGTACGGTAAGTGCGGTGTTCGATGCCGAAGCCATCGGTCATTTCTATAAAGAGGTAGGGGTGTATTGCAATGCCAGTCCGATGCCGATTTATCTGGAATTCAACGGTGAAGTGACCGCCGATGCCAAGAACTATTCGTTTACGCATCCTTACGGATTTGGTTCTGTACGTCTGAATCAGGAAGAAATAGATTTTGAGAATGTCAACAAAGGCGACCGTCCGGAATTTACGATTCTGGTGGCTAATACATCCAGCAAGACGTATACACCGGTGCTGATGCACTTGCCTCCTTATCTCTCGGCAGAAGCAACCCCCGAGGTGTTGGGTCGTGGAAAGAACGGAAAGATTGTGGTGACACTGGATACCGACAAATTGCCTAAGCTGGGCATTACCCGGACTTCCGTTTATCTGTCACGTTTTCCCGGTGATAAAGTAGGGGCGGATAATGAGATACCCGTATCCATTGCTTTGCTTCCCGATTTCTCCAAGATGACCGAGCAGCAGAAGAACAATCCTCCGCAACTTTCGCTTTCGGCTACCGAATTGGAGTTTCCGCCGTTGAAGCCTAACCAGAAAAAATCGCAAAGCGTGGTAATCACCAATACCGGTAAATCGAATCTGGAGATTCAGGATATGCAGGTAAACAGCATAGCTCTTGCCGTAAGCCTGAAAAAAACGGTCTTGATGCCTGGCGAATCAACAAAGTTGAAGATTACGGTATTGGCGGAGAACTTGTCGCGGGTAAAAGGTACACCGCGTGTATTGATGATAACGAACGACCCGGCAAAGCCTTCGGTCACTATCCGGGTGAAGGCGAAATTGCTATGATATAATCAGGAGTTAAGGAGTTAGAGAAGTTAAGGAGTTAAGCCGATACTTTTGCTGACATTTACGGCTCTATTGGCTTAACTCCTTAACTTCTTAACTCCTTAACTCCTTTAACTTCTTAACTTCTTAACTTCTTAACTTCTTAAATAAAAAAACTATGGAACACCCCGAGAACAGCGATGCTTACAAAGGGTTGACGGTAAACAAAGGTATCGAACAGCCCACTGCGATTAATCCGTATCTGAAAACAAGGAAACGGGTGAAACGCCGCCAGTTTACGGCGGGCGAGTATGTAGAAGGTATCCTGAAAGGTGACATCACGGTATTGAGCCAGGCGGTTACGTTGATAGAAAGCGTGAAGCACGAACATCAGGCGTTGGCACAGGAAGTGGTAGAAAAATGCCTGCCTTTCTCTGGCAATTCGATTCGTGTGGGAATAAGTGGTGTGCCCGGTGCTGGCAAGAGTACTTCGATAGATGTTTTCGGGTTGCATGTCCTGGAGAAAGGAGGCAAGCTTGCGGTGCTTGCCATCGACCCCAGCAGCGAGCGTTCGAAAGGAAGTATCTTGGGAGACAAGACCCGTATGGAGAAACTTTCGGTGCATCCCGATTCGTTTATCCGTCCCAGTCCTACGGCTGGTTCCTTGGGAGGTGTGGCACGCAAGACGCGTGAGACCATCATTCTTTGTGAGGCGGCAGGATTCGATAAGATATTTGTAGAAACCGTCGGGGTAGGGCAGAGCGAAACGGCAGTGCATTCGATGGTGGATTTCTTCTTGCTTATCCAGTTGGCGGGTACGGGGGATGAACTGCAAGGCATCAAGCGCGGCATTATGGAGATGGCGGATGCCATTGTCATCAATAAAGCGGATGGAAACAACATTGAAAAAGCCAAACTGGCGGCGGCTCATTTTCGCAATGCGCTTCATCTGTTTCCGGCTCCCGAATCGGGCTGGATGCCGAAAGTCTTGACTTATTCCGGATTTTATGGCATCGGCATCAAGGAAATATGGGACATGGTTGACGAATATTTCGCTTTCGTAAAAGCAAACGGATATTTTGAACACCGGCGCAACGAGCAGGCAAAATATTGGATGTATGAAACCATCAACGAACAATTGCGGGATAATTTCTATAACAATCCACAAATCACTCCGATGCTGGCATACGAAGAAGGACAAGTGCTTTCGGGCAAAACCACTTCTTTCTCTGCCGCCAAGCGTTTGCTCGAAACTTATTTTGGTAAATGAAGAATGAGTGATATAGCTGCATGGCAGGTGCAATATAACTGCATCGCCGACACGATTAGTAATCGTTATGCTGTACGATTACTAATCGTCACGCCGTACGATTAGTAATCGTGCCGGTATTGCAGTTATATCGCTAATATGGTCGGATGGGCAAATAGCGGGCAATCATGTATTTTATAGTCAGCTTCTAAGTAAATTCGATACAATAATCTGTAATATTGATAATGGCTATATGCGGAAAAGCGTTTATTTTTGGGCAATAGAAACGGATAATACGATGAGCTTATGAAAAAGATCAGATTGAACATCAAGAAAGCTATCCTTTTGGGGATGCTGGTATCAACTACTAATATTCAAGTTACTATGGCACAAGAAAAAATTACGCAGACTGCAGGCCGCGTGCAGTTGGGAGAGTTCGCTCCCGAATTTGCGAAAGTCAATGACGACATTCTCTTTGGAGAAGTATGGAACCGTCCGGGATTGAGTCCGCACGACCGGAGCATGATTACAATCGCTACCTTGGTAGGTAAAGGCATTATAGATTCTTCGCTGACCCATCATTTGCAATTCGCGAAGAGTAACGGGGTGACCCGTACCGAGATTTCAGAATTATTGACTCATGTGGCTTTTTATGCCGGATGGCCCAACGCATGGGGAGCTTTCCGTTTGGCAAAGGATGTTTGGGCAGAAGATACGGCTGGCGATAATGGGAAAGCCGCATTCCAGCGGGAAATGATTTTCCCGATTGGTGAGCCGAATACGGCATACGCCCAATATTTCATCGGAAACAGTTATCTGGCTCGGGTATCAGCCGAACAAGTCCCGTTCTCTAATGTTACTTTCGAGCCTCGTTGCCGGAACAACTGGCATATCCATCATGCAACGAAAGGCGGCGGCCAGATGTTGGTGTGTGTGGCCGGACGTGGCTGGTATCAAGAAGAAGGCAAGCCTGCCGTGCAGATACTTCCGGGTGATGTCATCCATATCCCTGCCAACGTGAAACACTGGCATGGAGCGGCTGCTGATAGTTGGTTTGCCCACCTTGCATTCGAAATACCCGGCGAAAATGCTTCAAACGAATGGCTGGAGCCGGTAACGGATGAAGAATATGATAAGCTGAAATGATGGAAGAACGGATGAGGGTGAATAACGTATGCGTCTGAATGCGTTGATTCGCCTGATGACCAATTTCAAAAGAGATACGGGACATATATGTCGTTGATATTCAATATATATGTTCCGTATCTCTTGTTTTTTTGTCTGTATCAGAACTGAAAGGAAAAAATGTGTGACAGGAACCGGTTATAAAAATATTTATGTCTGTTTTAGGGGCGAAAAAACAGGGCTGTGTAATTATTTTGGCATTTGATTGTGCGTTTTTATTTAAAAATCAATATATTTGCCAAATAAATAATTATGCTAATTATGAGTGGTCAGACTATTAAAAGTTGGTTAGTTGGGATTTTGATTGTATGTTTTTGTCACAATATTTGTGCCCAACATGTAACGAAAGAGCAGTTGCTGAAGTTGTTTTATCAGGCGAATGTGGCTCAGAAAGCTAATGACACAGATAAAGCCATTGACATTTATCTTTCTGTATTGAAACTTTCGCCCGGTTTGCCGGATCCTTATTTGAAGTTAGGGAAATTATATGCGGCCAAAGCAGATGCCGTTTCGTTAAAAAAGGCTTGCATCTGCTTCTCTAATTACTTAAGATTAAAACCGGAAGCATCGGATGCTGAAGCTTTGAAATCGGAAATAAGCCGTCTTACCGCTTTGGCGGAAAAGGGGGAAGGGGTTCGTCCTATTGAAATCAAGCAACCCGAACCTGCCGTGGTGTTGCCTGTAACTTCTGGTGAGATTGCTTCTGTGGCAGTGGAAAAAGTACAGGAAAAAGTAGCGCCTCCTCAAGATACGGTGGTAACGATACCAAGAGTGATGCCGGTCGAACAAGACATTGTAGCTTCCATCGATTCGAGATTGCTGGGACGTTGGGCTTCGGATGAGTTGAATTTTGATGGCCGGGAGATGTGGATTTTTGATATTTACGCGGAGGATAATGCCATGTGGATGCAACTGACCGATAGTGCTTATATGAAAAAGAAAGATATCTGGTTGGCTAATGCTTCCGGGCTTAAAGCGAAAGGTATGCAACGAGGAGACAGCTTGGTGTTCTCTTTCGAGATAGAAGAGAAGAAAGACCTTTTGCCGTCGGAGAAAGAGGACGGAAAAACGGATGCCCTGTCTACTATCATAGATGACATCTTGAGTTTTGATTTGGGCAGCCTGATGGGAGGAAATGATAGGAAGCGGAAAGAAGATTCTACGGCACTGGCAATGGATACGGTTGCCCTGGATTCGGCCGCTTGGGTTGAACCTAAAATCATACATGCTTATGTGTTTACTTTGAAGTTTGACGGCATGAAGCTTGAAGGAAGAGTGAATACGCGGATGTATGACGCTCATTCAAATGGAGGCTATTTGTCTGATTTGAGCCATACGTGCGAACTCTTTAAGGCACCCGATGATTATCTCGGCTTTACGTATGTGCAACCTTCTGATGTGGAGTTGTCAAGTATGCCCGAACTTTGCGAAATCTATAACCAAAAAAGACGTGCGTCTGATTCTGATAATGTGTCTTCCTTGAATGATTTAGGATGCCTTTCCATGTGGGGAGTAGGTACGCATCGCAATATGAAAATGGCGCTGTCTTATTTTATGGAAGCATCGATGAAGAACAACCTCTTTGCGACTTTGAATCTGGCTTTGTTGTATCAGGACGGTTATGGAGTAGAAAAGGATTTGAACAAAGCCCGTGATTTGTTTATGCGTGCCTATGAATCGGGGTATACAGACGCGTTGGTGCTGTGTGGAGATTCGTATTGGGAGTCGGAAGACGGGATGACCCCCGATTACTCGAAGGCGTTGGCATGTTATCAGAAAGCGATGTTGCGCCGTTGCCCGTATGCGGCTTTCCGTTTGGGATGGTTGTATAATGAAGGCTTAGGCGTGGAGCAGGATACGGTGAAAGCCTTGAATTATTATAAGCAGGCTGTATCAATGTCTTATCCGGACGCTTTGGCTGATATGGGAAGTTTTTACCGTAAAGGAATACTGGTGGAACGGGATTATAAGAAAGCGATGGAATATCTGCAAAAGGCTGCGGCCAAAGAAAATGTAAAGGCTATGTATGAGATTTACCAGATGTTTTTGCGCGGTGAAGGTGTCCAGCCCGATTTTAAATTAGCCAAAGAATGGTTGCGCAGGTCAATGGATGCGGATAATTCAATATTGAAGGGATACTCTTCAATAAAGAAACAGATAAAATCGATTATTCACGCTAAAAAATAGAGCTTATGCGGAGGGTTTTAGTGGCTTTCTTTTTATGTTTGGTCTCTGTTGTTTGTGCAAACGCAGGCAATGGAAAGGCTGATGTAAGTTTTGCAAGTCGGAAAATAAAGCAATTGGCCTCCTTGTTGCCGATGCGGCAGATTCCGGACCGTGATACGATAATAGCTGTGCCTCAGGTGATTAAAAACAAATCGTTGGTGTTTCTTTTTAACGACCGGAAAGAAGTGTCCCATATCGGATTGTCTTTGTTTAGTGATGCGACAAAACTTCTTTTGGATAAAAGTATTTGTAATTTCTTAGAGCGTTGTTTGCTTGAGCTGCTGTTGCAAGAAAGCAACCAGTCGGTACAGCGGAAACTGACGGAATACCATATCGGTTTGTTTTTGGATGGTAAGGCTTATGGTAAAGGGAATATGATGTCTTTAAGCAATATGCTGGAACTGATGGAAATGCCTGTGAACTTTTCTTTGCGGCATAAGGATAAGCAGGCGGAAGCTTATTGGAAGTTCGGACATCACACGCTAAGTATGTCGTTTCCTTTGTATCGGGAACTGATAGACGGGACAGACAAGAAAGAGTCTGATGATAATGTCTATCATCAATTGCAGGTAGCGGTTTTTGATACCGCGACGCTGGTTGACAAACCGGTAGATAAGCAGAATTTGCAGCCGATAGAAGGAGGAAAGGTATGGGTGAATAAGGGAGAAGTGTTTGCGGTTCAGCCTCTGTCTTCCAATCGGTATTATGTGTGGGACGGAAATCAATATGTTCCGCTTTTTCAGAAGGAATATGTAGAATATTCGGCTAATAATTTGTTTCAGACTTATCTGAACGGAAAAGGGAAATTCCTGTTGATTACCCATCGTAAGTATGGGCAGTTTACTCCGGAAATCACCATACCTCTTCTGAATTTTCTAAAATGTTTTGCCGATGATTTTATCACCTATTCTTATACGGGATATAACAGGAAAGGGAATTTAGAAACCATAGTGGTTTTCAGCCATAAGAAACTGAATTACATTCATTTGTTGAAAGTATCGCTGGACGCGAAGCAATTATTTGCCACGAATCCGGTGTTGAAAGCTGATTTTTATTCCAATATACCGCAACAATATATTAAAACGTTATTACAATGAAAAAGGTTAAGTTGATTTTATTATTCGTGTTGATACCATTGTTTTCTTTTGCTCAGTTAGAAGATACGAAGCTTGTTATTACCGATGGTTTGGATAATGCTTCTTTGAAAGCTGTTATGGAGAATAATGTATCTTTGTTTTTGAAGGCTTGCAATGTAGCTGTGATGGAAGGGGAAAAGCCCGATATTGAAGAAGGATTGACGAAGGACGCCGAGGAGGTGCTGAAAGAAATGTGGAAAATGAGTCCCATGTCTTGTCCGGTATCTACGGTGGAGGAAGTTTGTTTGCAAACTTCGGAAGGATATCAAGTGAGGAATATTCCAGTGACTATGATGGCGGCTGCCGAAGGGGAACAAGACCAGGAACTGGTGCTTCATTTTACTTCTTCTGGTTTGATTGATAATATTTCGATAGCCCTTGAAGAACATAGGTATAAAGATATTATTGCCGAGCATGAATCTGTTGAGGATTTATATCGTCGTCAGGTGATTATAGATTTTGTGGAAAATTACAGAACCGCTTATAACCGGAAGGATTTGTCGTATATCGAATCTGTATTCAGTGACAATGCGTTGATTCTTACGGGAAAGGTCATTCGTGAGAAGCCGAAGTCGGATTATGCCATGCGTGCTTTGAGCCGCGAGAAGATAGTCTATCAAAAACGTACGAAGAAAGAATATATTTCGAATTTGAAAAAAGTTTTCAAATCGAATAAATATATCAATGTGTTGTTTGATGAGGTTGAAGTCATCCAGCATCCGAAACTGACTGATATTTACGGAGTCACGTTGAAGCAAGAATGGAATTCTGACAGATACCGTGATGTCGGTTTTATTTTTCTGATGATAGATTTTCAGGATGAAATGCATCCGTTGATTCAGGTTCGTACATGGCAGCCAGAGAAATTGGATGGAAAAGTGTTGGCTCGTGAGGAAGTGTTCAATCTGGGAGATTTTGATATAGTTCGCTCTTTAGTAAACGATTAACCAATATGATAAAATTATGAAAAAGAAATTGTTCTTGTTGTTAGGGGGATTAATGTTGACCATAGCGTCAGCTTTTGGCCAGCGTAGTTTGGAAGTAAAAGATATCACTACGCCTCGTGATGTGTTTTCGGGGCAGGATACAGAGGCAGGCATTGTGATTTCTTGTCCTGCTAATATTAAGCTGACTATCGAATCATCGCATGATAAGGTTGTTGATGTATATAATACGGAAGATAAGGGAGAAGAAATTTTTTATTATCTGCGGTTTGAAACAGGCAAGCGCTATCGTGGGCGTAAGTTGACAATCAGGGCCGATGGATATGCTCCTGTAACGATTATGGCGGAATTGAATCCGAAGGAATTAAAACGTTATCAGTTGATAGACCCGGATGTAGAGTTTGTTTATGGGTGTTATTATGAATATCGTAAGCGGGGAACAGAATATTTCCAGCAAGCGATGTATTCGGAAGCAAGAGAACAATATGCCATTGCCCAGGAATGTTCTGACTGTCCCGAAAATTCAGGGCTGGATGTGTTGATTGCGAATATCGATTCTATTTCATCTTATAAAAGTAAGGCAGAGTCGGCATTCGAATTGATGGATTACGAATTGGCAAAAGAATATTATGGCAGAGTCCTGGCATTGAATCCTTCTGATGAAAGTGCATCTTCAAGATTGTTTGATTGTACTCGTAATTATAATATTGATTGCCAGAAGAATTATGATGCGGCAGAGTCCTACCGCTATGAAGGGGAGTATGAAAAGGCGATAGCCCTGTATCAGAAAGTGGTCGACGCCAATTGCCAGAATGCGGTTCTTGCAAGTGCGAACTTGAAAGCGTTGCGCAAAGATGTGTATAGCCGTAAGCAGCGTGCGCGTGCTTGGTTGTACGAATGGAGTAAAAGTGCTCCTGTCGGCATTACTACCGGTACTTATAAAAGCAGGGTAGGCGGTTATTTCAGTTTGAGCTTTAATCCGGATCTTTTCAAAGCGATGCAGAAATCATATAATGATGTAGAGGAAGCTGAATTTAACGTGTCATTTGGTTGGACGGTTAATCCGGTGAAGAAATATCCTGTCTGGATTTTCTTTGGTATAGGTTATACGGGTGTCGGTGAATTTGTGGATAGTGAGGGCAATCGTTATTTCGAGCCGGAAGAAGGTACAAGTACTGCCACGGATGAAGAATTGCCTGTTTATGATGAAGAAGAGAATAAGCCCGAATTTAAGGTGTACAGTGGAATATCTCCGGAAATAGGTATTGCCGGTAAGATTTTCAATCGTTTGGTATTGCGTTATACCTTCCAATACCGTTTCGCTGTATCGAAAGAATACGAAGATAAGTTTAGCAGAACCCGCCACGCTATCGGTATTGGTTTCTGCTATTGATTCCTATTGAGAGCAAAACAAAAAGGGCTGGCTTTATTGGCGAAGTCAGCCCTTTTTGCCTGATGGGTGTCAGTACCAGAATCCTGTCTGCCGGGAGGTAAAAGTGTAGACATTTCGACGGACGGCAAAATATCAAAGAATCATAGTTTGATTAACTCGGCGATACTTTGGCGGGTTTGGCGTATCTTTTGGTTTACTTCCTTACTGTATTGTACATTTTCGTTTTTAAATAGATTCTTGTATTTACACTTGCTGATTTTAAATTTGAGGTCGCCATCGTTGCCTGTGATATTTATTCCGAAATCTATCGGGATGGGTGACTTTAGCATATCAATGTGGTAATTGTAATTCATGTCTATCCCGTGGGTGCCTCCTATGATAGCTTTGTATCGGTCCCATTCGACAGCAAATGGGATGACTTCGATTTTTCCGTTGTTCATTACGATGTTGGCTTCCAGTTGGTTGATGACTTTGTTCGTTCTGTCTTTGAATCGGAATCGTTTGGCTATTTCATTAAAAGTCTTGTTGTCTAAAACTACTAATTTCTGTCCCTTGAAGGTACAGATAGCCTTGGTTGAGGCTAAGACTGGCAACATTTGGTTGTCCAGTTGGGTAAAGGCGGTGACATGGCAATCAGCCAGTCCATCCATTGATTTGGTTAAAGGGAGCATCGTGCCTATGGTAGGGATGACTTTATGGATTTGCGCTACCAGAATATCTTCCAGGTTGATATCGAAAACAGTTTTTATGTTATCTTTTTGATGACTGTCGTAGAGCAGATGGATGGCTGTTTTGCCTAAATTTGTTCTGGTAGAGAAATCGGCTAAAGCCTTTTGCTCTTTTAGTGTGATGTTTCCCTTGATTTGTTGCAGGCTCATTTCTTTGTAATTGCTTTCATCGATATCGAAAAGGATATTCAGTGAAAGGTTTTTCGGCAGATAGATGCTGCGGTCGGTAATGGTGGTTTCTTTTTTAATGGATTGTATTTTTTGTTCAAAATTATCGATGGTGAGGTCTTGTATGTTTCTTGTTTCTTTCTTTTGGTTGTTTGCTTTCCCGTATAGAAACGTTTGGTAGAGTTCGTCATAGTCGATATATTGCGCGGACATTTGCAACGAACCTTCCAGTTCTTTTGTTTGGGAGTCGGCAGCCAATGAACCGGATAAGAGACAATCCGATTTTCCGGCTTGTATTTCGAAGCGGTTTAATGAAAATTGGTCATTTTGAAAATGCAGGAATCCTTTGGGTATATTTATTTTCAGCGGGAATAAAGCTGTATAGACCTGTGAATTTTTCAGTTCGATGATTCCTTTGATGTCCCATGTCCTGCCTTGATGAGATGAGGGCCTGAATTCAGCTATGAAATTGCTGTTTCTCAATATAGCGGCATGTTGTTGTCCCGTATCTACATATCTGAGCATATCGGCCTTTACGACCAAGGCCCTTTCTTCTTTCAGCGGGTTGGAGGGTGAAGCCTTGCTTCCGGCATGTATTTCGATGTTATTTCCCGCTATCCATTGTTTTTGGTTTGTTTGGGCACGTAGGTTGCTACATTCGGCATGGGCGGTAATGGGTTGTATCGCTTCTTTGTTTGGAGTCAGGGTCGTATTGGTGCGTATGTGGAGTTGCGACAGATTGAGGTTTGTCGCTTGCTTATAGACTACGTGAAGCGTGTCGATGTCAATAATGCCATTAAGAATTTCGTTTTCTTTAATGAAATCACTTTTGTTTTTTTGGTTGCCTATATGGATATTGACGTTTTTCGTATATAAATTTAGTTTTTCTTTTTCATTAATGGCTGAAATGTTGTCTGCCTGGAAATCGCCTTGGATTTTAATTTGTTGGAATTTTTGTTTCAATACATCGTCCCATAAGAAGGCGCAAGCCATATCCATCTTGACTTTCCCTTCCATTTGGGTGGTATTTTCAGGCAAGAATTCTTTGCTGAATCGGTTGAAGTCTAAATTCCCTAAGATGTCGGCTGCAATGTAAGGATTGGTTAAGAGGTTGGAAATCATGCACCTCATATTGATTTTACTGCCTAATCCTTCAGCATTTAGATTGTCTATGGCAAGGAAAGAAGAATCCGGTTTGTCCTGCAGGTGATTGAAATTAAGATTCAGGCTTAATTTATCAATTCCGTAAGGCATATCCTTTCGGATTAAAGAGCCGTTTTGTATAAATCCGCTTATCTGAATGTCAGGCAAAGTGTCTCCTCTGGTCGCTCCTTCGATGCTGCCTTCCAACGCTACTTTACCGTTAATCTTATAATCTTTGCATTGTGAGATAGATTTTTCGGGGATAAATTCGATTAAGTCTTTCAGGTCGGCTGCTAATAACTTGAAACGGAGGTCTACGTCAGGAGCTTTTCCTTTTTCTGTCTGATGGATTGTGCCGTTCAGCGAGAAAGGGAAATCATTGACCATTAGTCTGGCGTCATTCAGCGTGATGGATTTGAATTTATTGACAGCGTTACAATGAGAAGTTAATGTAAGCGATATGTTTTTGTTGGGGATAAATGCCTTGTTGTCCGAATAGATTTGGGGGATTTGCACAGTCAGGTCGAATTCCTTGTCGGGCATACCCAATTCGCCTTTGGCTTCCGCATAGGCTTGTGAGACTTTCCATGTAGTCCCTTTTTTAGTCAGATAAGACAAGCTGCCTTCGTATACTTTTATTTTATTTACTTGCAGGTGTACTTTTTGTTTACCCTTGTTCGGTTTTTTTTTGACTATAGGCAACATCTTTTTTCCGCCTATACAGTGAATATGGGGCTGGTATATTTGTATATTGTTGATGCTTAGTTCTCTGTTTGTTAAGAACTGGGTGAATTGTATGCTGCCGGTCGCTTTCTTGAATGTACCAGACAGAACATATTTTATGGAATCGTTTGGAGTGTGTGCCGGTAATTTGACTTTTCCTTCTTTTACAGCGATAGAGATGGTAGGCCATGTATCCCAATAGCTAAGTTCGATTGATTGACAATCAAACAAGATATTGGTCTGTTCGTTAACCTCTTGTTTTATCAAGTTTGTCAGCTTTTCAGGTGTCAGGTAGAATGTTTTCGCTACTACAAATGCAATAACGGATAATAAACCGAGACCCAATATGACGGTTAAGATGGAGATGAGTGTAACTTTTAAATATTTCATAGCTTACGGCGGGTTAAGATGTTTGTTTTTATTGCAGGCACTTGTTGGTTTTCACTTTGTTGTAACTCCATGCAAGTATTTGGCAAAAATAATCATTTTTTTTGTATATGTAGCGATTCCACCGTTTTTATGCCATGCGTATTTGTACTTTTTTATTAAGAGTCTGTAATATGCAATCGGCACAGACATAAACCGGTTATGTCCGTGCCGATTGTTAGATTGGTACCTGTTGTATGGAACGTCCTTTATTTGCTTCTTTCTTCTATCACGCAGTTGGCTGGAGCTTTGATATTCTCATCCAGTGTGATGGAACCGATGCTGTCCGCTATGATACGGCCTGATGTCGGGTTTTTGATGTTGGTAATTGCGCCGCGGATATCAGCGTTCAGGGTGCTGTATTCAAAAGCACGGTCGCATGAGGGATCGAAGGTACAATTCTCCAGCACTAAATCCTCGGCGTAACAAAGCGGTTGTTCGCCTGAGATGTGGCAATTTACCAAGCGCAGGTTTTTCGAGTGCCAGCCTAAGTATTCACCATTCAGTTCCGAATCATAGATAGTAACGTTTTCCACTTCCCAGAAAGCGTCTTTGGTGGTAATCTTGGCATTGTGTATTTCTACGTTCTTCACATATTGGAATACATATTTGCTATCGCTTTCCAGTCCGTCTACATAAATATCATTGCTGAACATGAACGGATAAGTTCCGTCGTGCAGTTTAAGGTTTTTCACACGGATTCGGTTGCAACGCCAGAACACTTCGTCGGCATCGTTCATTTGTACGTTTTCTATATCGATGTCGTTCATCTCGCGAAACATCTTCGGAGCATCAATGACAGTATCTTTCATTGTCAGATGGTCGGAATACCACAAAGCGGAACGTCCGCCTACGGCAAAATAGCAATGATCGATAGTAAAGCCGTGTACGTGCCAGAAAGGATAATTCCCTTCAAACCGGCAATTGGTGGCTATGATGTTGCTGCATTCCTTGATGCCTGATTCTCCTTCGCGGATAATTACGTTATCCAGATGGAGGTCGTGTGAAGCGAACAAGGGGCGTTCGCCTCCGAATTCTTTGTCTTTAATCAGTTGCATAGTATATTTCTTGTTTTAGCGTTATTTTCTACGGTGCAAAAATAAACAATTCTCTGGATAATTGTTGTAAATGAATTACAGATGATGTTACCTTGATTACAGATAGGTGCGTTTGTCGATGCAGCTATATTCGTTGCTCAAGTCAAATGATTGGCAATGGGTATGAATGTAGTTGCAGTTATGTCGAATGCCTATTGGAATGGCTGAGCCATGCCTTTTGCCCCTGCGTTTATAGAATTTGCCATACGGAACGGGCTTCAGGATTGCGTGGTGTGCGGAGGGGCTCAGGAAGCCAATCTGTATAGTGTTGCTGCTTTCGATGGCATTCAGTCGTTTTCGGTTTGTGAAGACGCGCCAGAGAAAGCAAGCCGCCCATTCGACCGGGACCGTGACGGATTGGTTCCGGGTGGAGGAGCTGCTACATTGATAGTGGAAAGTTATGAGCATGCCGTAAAACGTGGCGCTCCGATTCTTGCCGAGATAGTCAGTTGGGGCTTTTCGGGAAATGGAAGTCATATTTCTACCCCCAATATAGAAGGGCCTGCACGTTCACTGGAGCTTTGCCTGAAGAATGGCAATGTACAGCCGGAACAGATTGGTTATATCAATGCGCACGCAACTTCTACCCGTATCGGTGATGCGCGCGAGGCCCAAGCGATAGCACAAGTATTCGGCGGGTTATCTGTTCCGGTGACTTCAACCAAAAGCCAGACCGGACACGAGATGTGGATGGCGGGAGCCAGCGAACTGATTTATTCCATTCTGATGATGAAGAACGGCTTCATAGCCGGGAATATCAATTTCGAACATCCCGATGAAGATACGGCTTGCATTCATGTATTGCCCGAAACCCAAGAAATACATTTCGATATGTTTTTGTCTAACTCATTCGGATTTGGAGGAACGAACTCTACATTGATTGTGAAGGATTTGTAATTAGAAGAACAATAAATAAAAACATTTTACTATGACACGTAATGAAATTATAGAAAAAGTCAACGCTTTGTTGGCTGAAGAGTTTGAGGTAGACGCCGAAGCTTTTACTCCGAATGCCAATGTAAAGGATACGCTTTCACTGGACAGCTTGAGCCTGGTGGATCTGGTAGCGCTTATCCAGCAAAATTATAAAGTGAAAATACCGGTAACCGACTTGAGAACCATCGTGACATTTAATGATTTGTACGATTATATCGAGTCTCACCAGCCATCCGCATGATATCGTTTGAAATAACAAGGCTGATACCTCAAAGAGAACCGATATTGATGGTAGACCGTTTGGAAAGGGTGGAAGGCGATAGTGCCGGAACCCTTTTCTGCATACGGGAGGATAATTTCTTCTTGGAAGCAGACGGAAGGTTGGCGGAAATAGGGGTAATAGAACACATTGCCCAGTCGGCTTCGGCTTTATTCGGATATAAGGCGGCTTTGGCAGGAGTTTCGGAGCCGGAGGTACGATATATCGGAGAGGTAAAGAAGTTCCGGTGTTACCGTTGTCCGGCAGTGGGAGAAACCTTGCATACCGTAATAACGGTTGAAATGGAAGTGGAAGGCATCACGTTGGTGCATGGAGAAACCCGGGTAGGGAGCGAACTTATAGCGGAAACGCAAATGAAATTGTCAGATAAAACATAGCGTGATATGCGGTTAAGAGGTACATATTATAAGGAGTGGAGTGCCCACTATGGAGGGGACGAAGCCTCGTTTCATGTTGAGCTGTTGCCCGGATGCGATGTGTATCGGGGGCATTTCCCCGCTCGTCCGATTTGTCCGGGCGTATGCCATATAGGGATGCTGAAAGAATGTATGGAGGAAGCGGTCGGCGTAAAGTTGGCTATCGATACCATCAAGCAATGCCGGATGACGGCGGTAGCTTCTCCTGAATTTTGTTCTGAACTGGACATCCGTATGCATATCCAATGCTTAGGCGAGTCACGTTGGGCGGTGCAAGCCCGATTGTATGATACCGAACGTACCTATATGGAGTACAAGGGAGAGATGAAACGGAAGGATGAGAAGGTATCGGAGTCATGAAGTATGATGTAATTGTGATAGGTGGCGGACTTGGCGGGCTGGAATGCGGATATATTTTGGCTCGTGCCGGGAAATCGGTGTTGGTATTGGAACAGGGAAGGCAGACGGGAGGATGTCTTCAGAGTTATCGGAGGAATGGATTGAAGTTTGATACCGGATTTCATTATGTAGGCGGTTTGGAAAAGGGACAACCTTTGTATCGTGTATTCGAGTATTTGGGTTTGGATTCGCTTCCCTGGCACCGGATGGATGAAACATTCGACCGTATTACCGTAGCCGGACGCGAGTATGCGTTATCGCAAGGTTATGATAATTTTGCCCTTCGGTTGGCTGAAGATTTTCCGAATGAAAAAGAAGCCTTGAAGCAATACGCTTCGTTATTGAGTGAAACCGAAAGCCGTCAGTTGGACGGATTGAATCCGGAATGTCAGGAAGATGATTTTGCCTCGTCTTTATGTGAGACCAACACTTACCAATATTTATGCCAATCGTTTCGGGATACCGGTTTGATTGATGCCGTAAGCGGTGCTTCGCTTAAAATGGAGTTGCGGAAATCCTCATTACCTTTGTTTACTTTTTTACATGGCAATAGCGGATATGTCGGAAGCAGTTGGCGATTGAAGGGAAGCGGTTCCCTGTTGACCGGTGCGTTGGCAGAAGGCATCCGCAAGCAGGGAGGAGAAGTGAAGTGTCGTGCCGGGGCGGAAGAATTGATAGGAGAAAGGCATCGTATTGTCCGTGTCCGTTGTACAGACGGTAATACATACGAGGGTGATGTTTTCATCGGAGCCATTCATCCCGCTTTGGTATGCCGGATGATAAAGCAAGACGGGTTGCTGAAGCCAGCTTACCGGAACCGTATTTTCAGACAAACGAACACGTTTGGCGTGTTTACCGTTTCGTTGGTGTTGAAACCTGATGAGCTCCGGTATTTTAATTACAACCGTTATGTGTACTCCCGAAGCCGGATACATTACCGGTGAGGTTGTATCAATAAATGGAGGGCTTTATACCTGATTTTCGGCTCATGTTATCATTTAATAGGTATGGAAAAGGGAAATGTAAAATCCACTTATAAGTCGAATGATACGGAGGAGTGGCTTGACAAGGTCTGGACACGCCCTATCGGTTATCGTTGGGCGTTGTTGTTTGAACGCTTCAATGTGCATCCGAATACCGTGACCGTCTTATCGATGCTCATAGGTGCGGGGTCGGCTTTCTTTTTCGCTCATGGCTCGTATCGGACAGAAGGTACAGAAGGGTTGTTGTTTAATCTGATTGCTGTCCTATTGTTGGCGTGGGCTAATTTTTATGATAGTGCAGACGGGCAGCTGGCCCGGATGACAGGGAAAAAGACCCCCTTAGGACGTATACTTGACGGGGCTGCCAGCGAGGTATGGTTTATACCTATTTATTTGGCATTGGTATATCGGTTTTATGTGCACCATGCGTCCGAATTTCAATGGTTAGGCATTGAAGATACTTCCCGGAATGCGTGGATAGCGACCGGGGTGTTGCTGATAGTGGTACTGTATTCGGGTTTCGGATGCCATAGCCGCCAGTGTGGGATTGCTGACTATTACCGTCAGGTTCATCTTTTCTTTTTGAAAGGTACGGCGGGAAGTGAACTGGATAATTCCGCACAACAGCAGAAGGTATATGATGAAACTCCGTGGAAAGGAAATTTTTTATGGAAAATGTTTCTGAAGACCTATGTTAATTATACGGCGACACAAGAAAAACAGACACCGAATTTCCAGCGGCTCATGAGGGTGTTGCGTGAAAAATACCATGCTACGGAAAATATACCTCAGGCGTTTCGGGACCGGTTCCGTAGTCTGTCTTTGCCTTTGATGAAATGGACAAACATCCTCACCTTCAATACACGTGCGATTGTGCTGTATGCCGTTTGCTTATTGGATTTGCCTTGGCTTTATTTTGTATTCGAAATTGTTGTCATGTCCGGAATCTGTAGCTACATGAAGCGGAAACATGAAGGCTTTTGTAAGGAATTGATGACAAGTATTCAGTAAAATAATTACGGACATGAAGTTTGGAATAAGAGAGAGAATTGCCTGTTTCATGCTTGCCTTATCAATGACAACGATTGTATACGGGCAGGTTTCACAAATTAAGGGAGTGGTGATTGACTCTATCGATGGAGGTTCTTTGCCCTACGCTTCCGTGTCGCTGGAGGGTACCGGTAAAGGTGTCATGACGGATGAAAAGGGTCGGTTTTCTCTTTCTGTTTCAGGAAAGAATGTCGTGTTGGAAGTCTCTTTTTTAGGATATGACACCAAGAAGGTGAAGGTCAATTCAGAACAGGCACATGATTTGCACATAGCTCTTGTTCCTTCAGATATTGTGTTGAATGAGGTAGTAATCAAGCCCGGACGTGAACATTACCGCCGGAGGGATAACCCGGCGGTGCGTTTCGTGAAACAGGTTATCGAACGGAGAAAAAGCAACGACCCGCGTAATCATGCTTATTTCAGTTATGACCAATACGAGAAAATAGTATTCGCAATGAACGAGTTCCAGCCGAAGGAGAAGAAGAATGGCAAGTTCAACTTTGTGAAGGATTTTATCGATACCTTGGAGGTCGGTACCACTATTTTGCCCGTATCAGAGAAGGAACGGGTGGAAAAGGTTTATTACCGCAATTCGCCCCGTTCGGAGAAACGGTTGGTGAAGGGAAGCAAGTCATCGGGCGTAGACGAGATTTTCTCGCGCGATGGCATCCAGCAGTTCCTGGATGAGGCTTTTCAAGAGGTGGATATCTTCCGGAATAACATTTCCTTATTCCTGCAACGCTTCGTAAGTCCGCTTTCTACCATTGGTCCGGGTTTCTATAAATATTATTTGCTCGACACGCTTGATGTAGCGGGTAAGCCTTGTGTCGATTTAGGGTTTGTGCCTTTCAATTCCGAGTCGTTCGGCTTTACCGGACATTTGTATGTGGCGCTCGATTCCACTTATTTTGTAAACCGTGTGGTGCTCAATGTGGCAAAGGACATAAACCTGAACTTTGTGTCGGGCATGACGATAGAGCAGACCTTCGAGCGCACTCCCGACAATACCCGTTTGTTGACAAAGGATGACATACGGATAAATTTCAAATTGAGTGAAAAATCGAAAGGCATGTATGCCCAACGGTTGATTTTATATGAGAATCATTCTTTTCTTCCTCCTCCCGGACAAGAAGCCCGTATCTTTGAGGAAAGTGCGCCGGTTATTATCCAACAGGAAGCATATAACCGGAAGGAAGATTTTTGGGAATCCAACCGTCCGGAGCTTGCCCGGAAGAAGAATCCTAATACGGTAGAGAAATTGATGGCACGTTTTCGCTCTGTCCCTCTGTTTTATAGTAGAACAAAATTGGTTTGCGAAAAATGGAATGGAACACAGAGACACAAAGACACAGAGCT
>ULRH01024763.1_pt1 | contig 45220 bp, 37 predicted proteins | sample 1955271 | NCBI WGS metagenome assembly ULRH01 (sample SAMEA4835677, study PRJEB28245) | human gut metagenome | biome: gut microbiome; material: fecal sample | place: Denmark | collected 2008 | reverse complement strand
TCTGAATCATCGCTGCAAGCCTGTACGTATTTCATGTCAGGATCCTTTGATTTTCCCGACTCGCCTATATAATAGGTTTTGGTAAATACCTTGTCAAGTATCCTTTGTTTGTTCATGGCCTTTCCGGTTTTGTTCTTCTGGAACCCAGAATCCTTATCTCTTTCTCCAGCCTTGAAAGTGATTCATTGAACGTCTTTGCGCTTTCTGGGCTCACAAGCTCAAGCCATCCGTACAGGATATACGTGGACATGTAGTTTGTTATATAACCTGAAAGCTGGCTTTCCATGTAGTCAGGCACGTTCGACTTTGCCCTTACAGTGAAAACCAGAGAATCGTCCGTCTGCTCGTAACTGGTTTCTCCTACCATAGAGGAGATGATGTTTGCGACAACCGAAACGGCGTTTGACATGATGTCAATCAGTTTCGGGTCTTCATCGTCGGATGCCTGTATCTTTGCGGCAAGCTCGACGGCCCTCGGGTCTGACTTCATGGACTCTCCGATATAGTATGAGCTGTCCTTCATCTTTGCGAAGATTTCACTTTTGACTATCTCGCAGTTAAGTATCTTGCTTCCTTCCATTATCTTTTCGGTCTTATGCGCTCGCAAAGCAGCTTGATTATGTTGTTCGAGTTTACGGCCACCTTGTCAGCGTAATATTTAACGTCTTCCTTGTTCGTTATTCCGAACCATCTCTGGCATATCGAATTGGATATGTAGTTCTTCATGCACTGTATAAGTGTCGGCTTTGCTTCCTCCTTCCAGTTAGAAGGAAGTGAAAGGCTCACATCAATGCTGTCTGTTCCGAATTCCAGCGTACCGTATGAGGATATCACGTCACTCAGTTCCGATGCGGATTCTTTCATGAACGGCTCTATGATTAGCATCTCATCCTCTGAAAGAGATACCCTGTCAATATTCTCCATAGCCTTTCCGGTATGCGCCGTTACTGCGTATACGTCTTCATATATCTCTGCAGTTGATATTGCAATTTTTACTTCCATCATTTTTTCTTACCTATTAAAAAGTAATATACAATGAAACCGGAAACGACAATTCCTGCAATAATCGCAATAAGCCTTAGCACAACCGGGCTTTTCTTTTCTGATTTTTCCTCCGAACTGTATACTGTTTTGTAAGAAGTAGAATCCCTTATGTTCGTCGTTGATACAGAACTTTCCTTTCCGGAAGATTCTGAAACCTTTCCGGTTTTTCCTTCATAAACAGCCTTGGTGCGTATGCTGGAAGTGACGTGCTGTCTGCCGGTGCTGTCAGGGGCTGAGTATTTTGTCTCTTCCCGTTCAACAGTAAGTGTTCCTGATGAAACCTCATTTATGGATATGTCCATAACCTTTACGGTAGAGGAAGAATCGTTCATGTAAGTATACGTTTCCTCTTTTCCTGTTTCATATACATTCGAGCTGCTTTTCTTGGATGAAGCGCATCCGTAAAGTAGTACGGCCAGTATGAAAATCAATGCTTTCATTTCCCAAGTTTTTTATTCATTCTTTCCCATGTTTCGATGAATGCCTCTTTTGCTGCTTCCTGTGAAGCTTTTTTCATCTTTTCTATTTCAAGTTTGTATTCTTTTTCGAATTTCTTGTCTGCTTGTTCAAATACATTCTTGAACCGTCCGTTTTCCTGACTTTTTACAGGTTGGGCTATCATAAGTATTATTACAATAGTATCTGCAACCATACTACAAGTCTTTGTATTCTTCCATCGCGTCAAAGCAAGGACATTCCTTTATCCTTTCCCATGAATCCACTATCCCGTTCTTGTTCTGGTCCGGGCTGATATCCCGGTGCCCCATGATCTTCGCGTCAGGATACCGCTTGTGCAGAATCTTCAGGATGTTTCTCAATGACTTTTTCTGCGCATCCGTCCTGTTGTCGGTCCCTTTCCCGTTCTCGTCTATTCCTCCGGTGTACGCCACGTTGATTGAGGTAGAGTTGTATCCTTTCACTCCGTTGCTAACCTTGCTGTCGTCGAGAAGTTGGCTGATAACACCGTCCTTGTCCACCAGATAGTGGTATCCAGGATTCTTCCATCCTTTCCTTTTGAATTCGGCCTTTACGTCATTCACTGTCGCGCCCTGACTCCCTGCTGTGCAGTGCACGAAAATTCTTTCAATCTTTCTCATGTCCTGTATTCTTTTTTGTCGTAGTCTTTATTTCATTTGCAATCTTAGGCGCACTGCTGAGCGTTATCATGGCACCTATTCCAGCAAGCGTACATATTATAGTATCAGAATCCGTCTTTATGTATCCGTTTGTGCATACGTCCCATATTAGGCAGAATCCGAGTATTATACCAAGAAAAGAGCCGATAAACACGCTGGATACCATCGCGAAAGATTTGCTGCTGTCAAGCGTGTTTGCGCGTATAAGGCTTTTTATGTACCCTATAATCCTGTTCATTTCAGTTTTGGTTTTGTTCGTTTCATTTCGATTCCTTCAGCTGCAGTTCAAGTTCCATGTTCCTCCTGATGAGTTCAAGCTTCTCCACTTCCAGCTTGTGAACTTTCTTGTAAAGCTCGTCAACCTTCGTCTTAAGTTTTTCCATCTCAGACTCCATGGCAGTGTACCTCTTAATCAGAGGGTCCGTTTCAACGGCAACGACATCTGCGATGGATTTGCGTTTCTTTTCCCTCCAGTTAAATATCCATTCAAGAATCTTCCATCCTCCCAGAGCTGCTATTGCCTTAATAATCCATTCGCCTGTGTCATTGTCCATCACATAACGTTTTTTTATACTTTCTTTCATTGCCAAATGTAATTAAAAACCAAAAGAGGCACAAGCAATTAACAAATCGCCTGCGCCTCTTAATTCATATATTCCCAATTCATCTACATTGGAGAATTGGCGTACATCTTATCCTTGAAATACTTCCTTATGTTGAATCCGTGATCCACGTCCTTCAGCTGCTCTACCGCCTTCCGGTAGCAAGAAAGAGCCATCTTATCATTGGGAACTTCCCTTGCATTCTTCATTCCCATATCCATGGCGATGCTTTCCGCATGGTCGCTGTAGCATACGTTGGCCGCAACGTAAAGCGCGTATGAATTGTAGTATGGTTTTTCCTCCTTTATACCTCCTAAAGATTCAACGGCTTTTTCAAACACATCATAGCTCCAGTGGAATCCATGTGTCCCGTCCTGGTTTGCAGTCCTGTTGGATATGTTTTCAGACTCTTTCTTTGAAAGGTAGTTTTTCCAGCATACTTCTTCAAGGTGTGACAGCCAGTTTTCAGCCATATCAGGATGGACTTCAGCAAGTTCACTGAAAACCCACCTTTCAGACTCCCCGAAAATCATCATGTTCTTCGGGTTTTTGGAATTCACCATCTTGTGGTAAAGTTCCTCATACCTGCTTATCATTTCTTCCTTGTTCATGGCTCAACGGTTTAGGAAGGATAAGTGGCCGTGAATGTTACTGGCACCGCCACGCATACGGCGTTCACGCAGCTGTTTGAAACTACTGAGTTGATTATCTGTGCCGTTCCAACTGAAGGCGCTACTGTCGGTGTCTGTCCGGATGTTCCCGTAAATGATACAGGAGGAAGAATGAACCTGAAAGGTACCTGTATTTCCTGATTGCAACCTACTGGGACATAGCTCAATGTTCCTGTAACTGCAAACCAGAAACTTACGGTTGTTCCGGTAGCCGTCTGTGTTGCCGGAGCCTGATTGATTTGCTGAACCTGCACGTTAAGCAATGTAGGCGCCGCATTTGTGTTTGCGCAGAAAGGTTGTTTCAAAAACATCCTCTTGCTTGCGGTATAGCTCTGTACGGTTGCCGCAATTGAGATTGGTGTAAGATTTCCGTATGACATAATCATTGATTTTTATTGGTTTCATGCGGCGTGTTATCATCGCCTGCCGCATCCGGCTTTGTCTTCACATGGTACACTTCCGCAGGAATGTACGGAAGATTGTAGACCAGGTAGTTTTTTAACTCCTGAAGGTCAGACTTGTCGAACGAGATGTACCCTCCAAGAAATTCAAACTTTCCGTTCTGTATTGCGGCATCCACTATACCGTGTGCCATCTGAGGTATGTATTCGTCTGGGACATTTTTCATCTTTGAATTAATTATAGGGGCAAGTATGTTGTATGCTGCGCCTTGAAGCAGAGGACTTATGTCCTGAAGTATCGTCCAGTTTGCAGGTGCTATACCCTTGCTTTTAATCCAGTTCTCGAACATGTTCAATGCAGGTATTCCGTTGAGACGGTTTCCTACAAGTACGGGTATCGTAGGTTTTGCCCATTCAATAAGTACTGCGGTAAGAATTTCCTTGTTCGTCATTTTTAATCAGTTTTAACCGATAATCTGAGCTCCAGCCACGCATGAAGCTGACGCGCCTGTCTGCGTGCATACGTTGTATGCCGGGATTACCCTCTTTGACAGGTTGGCCAGAACTGCGTCGATGTCGTCCACCTGCTTGTTCAGGCAGCTGATTGCGGCGGTCTGTTTTGCATTGATGGTAGCCTGTTCCAGGTTGATGCTGTACTGTTTTTCCTTGAAGTTTTCCAGCTTGTCTGAAACCTTACCGATTTCACCCTGCAGGTATGCGGTAGCCTCCACAATTTTCTGGTCGGTGTATTTGTCTGCTTCCAGAAGAGCGTTCTTGCTTTTTTCTGCCTGAAGCTGGAGAGAAAGACTCTGGTCGTACCGGGTAACATAGCAGTTGTCGCTGCACGTAGGCTGGTTGTTGCTCGTCATCTGCGGAATAAGCGATACCACAGCACTGATAATGGATGCGATAACGGCATCATTTGAGCCGTTCTTGCTGGATGACAATGCGGCTACAAGAGCGTCCGCACTCATGTTGGGATTCCATCTGTTTCCAAGAATACTTCCCAGGTCGATACCCAGAAGTGAAGCGATACCGGCAGCAGCTCCTACCGTGTTGAAATTCCCTTGACTTTGGCCTGTTACATGGTAGCTGTGGCCGTCTGGACCTTTGATTTCCATAATAATTTGTGTTTTGTCGTGCCTTCTTTATGCTTCGGGCTTTGCAGGCTGAGATTAATTATCTATCTTAGCTGAACACAAAGTTACACGGCATGAAAGACATTGAAAATAAGGAAAATTCCCCATTTTCAGAGGGGGATAACCCTGCACTTACTGATAGGGAAAAGGAAGTTTTTGAACTGGTCGGTCATGGATTCTCACAGAAGGAGATTGCGGGAATTCTTCATTTATCTGTTAAGACGGTAGACAAGCACATATCGAACATAAAGGAAAAATATCATATCAGCAAGTCTACCGAAATGATAGGTGTCTATACGGCAATAAAAAAGTCGAAGAAGTTTGACCTTGAACTTCTCCGACAATACGGATTGCAGATATTCTTCATTCTTATAAACCTGTGCGACGGAGGCATACCTCGTCAGTGATACGGTAGAATATCCTGAACACAAGAAAGCATATTATACCAAGGCAGCTTAGTCCTGTGGCTATAAATACGTATGGTATATAACCTATAATTCCAAAGTAAAATGAAAATCCGGAAAGGTTGTTCAATAGCAGACATACAACGTTTGCCATATACCATCTACATAATCCGGAAGAGTAGGATATTATTCGTATTATGGTAGGAATCGAACAACCTCCAATCAATGACATAAGAAACACCCGTTTATCATAGTCTTCCTGTGATATGAAATTACCGTCAGAAAAATAATCAATCATAAATGTACAGGAAACGATGGATAGACAAAATGAATAAACGAACGGTTCGTATATCTTAAAAAATATCCTTGCCGATTTGTTTCTCAGCAAGGATAACAGTAATGACAATATTTTCTTAATCATTTACCTTTTGTCTTTGTCTTAGGAAGGCCCACATATCCACCGCCAAGTGGTGTCTTCGTCTCTTTGATTTTCTTTCCCATAATTCTACAATTTAGTTAAACATAAATCAACCATAAATATAGTGATTTTTTATGTACATAATTAAATATACCAATATTTGTCACTTCAACATCATCAAAAAAAGCGTTGAATAAGTTGAGACGATGGATGTTGTCTCAACCCAGAACATTGGCTTCGTTTTCATGAACGAAGAAATGAATTTACCGTCCCATTTCCTTTTCATGCATACCGCCGTGTACGATATATAAATAACCCAAAGAACAAGCATCCACGGATTGATTATATATACCCATATCTGTGAGAACAGAAGACACAGTACGGCACCCGATACGTGTATCTTTTCTTCTATACCTTCACGGAAATTCGGAGCTATCCCGGTAAGGCACATTCCGCAACATGCAAGGAATGCCGTAAACTGAAAGCTGTCGGGGGTTACCTGCAATATGGCAGGAGTAAGAACAAGCGAGGCTGATATCATAGTAATGCCGAACCACGTCTTGTGTTCAATCCTGTAGAACGTCTCTGATATGGAGTTAGGAACTGCTTTCAGTCTGATACAGACAGCGGAAGTATATACCGCTATCATGATAAAAGACAAAACTGTAAGAACTGCAACCATAACTACGCGGAAAGAATGTTAAACCATGCACCAAGACCTACAGCAACGAATATGGGCACGCATCCTAAAATAGATGCAAGCACATCCATCCAGTCGGCCTTATCGTCAGCGATAATCTCTTTAAGCACTGACAGAATCAAAACAAATACTGTTCCGATTAACACCGTTGAGACTTTCTCCCATGCCGTCAAACCGCTCTCCTGCAAAATCACAATGAACGAAATGAATGAGCAGATAAACCCACCTCCCAAGAAATGCAACACTTTGTCGTTGCCTACTTTCTGAATCAAATTGTCTAATTCTTTCATAATCTTTTATTTTTAAATTGTTATACAAAAAGTTACCCGGTTATTCTACATATTCTGATAGAGGACGAATTTTATCTGTATAGATGCTCCATCCATCTGAATTTTTATATAATTCTATACTTTCATCAGGAACATAAATCAAAAAGTCTGAACTTGTTTCATAAAAAGCATTTTCACCTAATGTCGGTGGAATAGATGATTTTATAATAAGTTTACTTAAATTATTATCTCTAAAAAACACATTTTTTTCAATAGCATTAATTGTATTAGGCAATTCTACATATTTTAAATTAGAACAATATGCAAAACAATTTTCTGTTAGAATTTCTACTTTGCCTAAGCTATCTATTGAAGTTATCCCACTACTTTCAAAAGCCTTTAGTCCTATTGTTTCCAAATTAGGGAAATTCACTTGAATGTTAAGGTTTGATGTTTGCAAAAAAGCCCTATCCTTTATGTATTTAATTCCTTCATGAAAAGATATACTTTCCAACGAAGAACAATATGCGAATGCAGATGATGAAATAGTATCGACGGATGTAAAAAACGAAAATTCATCGAAATTTGTAATAACTTTATTATTTGAGAATTTTGTTTCCAAACTTGTTATCTTCTCAGCATCACTTTTTGTAAGGCCAATTCCATCACTGCTCCAGTTTGCAATACAAATCCTTTCTACTTCAGAATCTGTAAACTGAATATACTCTTTAACTCCTTCTTCCAGTATGATATTCTTAGTAATATTCATTGTTATATTGTCTTCTGTTCCGGTTTGCGTTATATATCCATCTTTTGAAACAATCCAATTAACACTTTCACCTTTATTCACGGTTATATTATTAGATATTACACCATTTAATGTTACTGTTGCATCTGAAGGTGTAGGATTAATTCTAAAAATAAAAGTATTACCTCCTTTTAGAGAATTAATTAAAAATAATCTTCGTCTGAATGCACTCATTATACTCCTCCTATAATACCAATCTTATTAATTACACTAACTTGATAAGTCTTATTTGCTTCAATTATATCAGACGGTGTAGAAATCCATTTTACACCATTTACAACCAAATCAGTCGGATTTTCTCCAGACTTGAATTCAAACATATACTCTTCGTACGAATTAGGATTTGATAATGTAATATTAAGTGAGTCAACAGCGTCCCAAACATGTAATTCTTCCGAATTAATAGTTATAGTAGTATCATTTGTTCCGTGATTTATAACTTTCTTTTCAAAAGACACTTTAACTAAATCTTCAGATTTAGCGTCTCCCAAATTCATAAATATAGAATTGTTTCTTTTTACAATACCATATTTTTTAATACAGTCTTTATCCAACCATAAATCTTGATTTTTTGCATAATTTGAAGTGTCATAAGAATTTACCCATACTTTTATGGAAAATACTTCTAATATTAGTTTCTGCTCTTGATTGTTTGTAAGAAATAAAACTCTACAATCTATCTTATCTCTTCCTAGCGGAAGATAAACTTTTCCTATATAAGATATTGCGCCTGCGTATGTTGATGCATAGCTAAAAGGTAGCGTTTTATTTAAATTTGTTGCTCTGTAAAGCCTTGTCTCCCCCCAATAAACTTTTATGTCATTTTTATAAGTATCTTTATTGATATCTGTACCTTTTATAAGATAGTTAATTTCTATCCAAGCATTTGATAAAGTTGTTTGAACTGGGTTGTCACGGTCTCCATTTGTAATTAAAATTGAAGTTCCGTAAATATTATTTTCAGTATCAATTAAATTTTCTGATGTTGTTGGGTCGCTATCATATAAATATTTTACATTTATGTCTTCACCACTGTATTGCAATTTAGGGCCTAAATAATTAGCAATATCGCTTTCATCTATTGGTTCGTTAATAACTTTCACAGAATTAGGCTTTATACATAAGTTAGCTTTTTTAGGTGTTTTGCCATCAAGTAAATTTATCCATGACGTACCTAATAGAGATTGATTATCATTGATATTGATATTGTAGTCATAATTGTTATTAGTACCTGCATCATATACATATCTTAAACTTTCAACGAATCCTATAGAACAATTTGATGTTCCTTTACCAAGATAAAATGCATATTCAATATCAGGATTACTATATGCTAAATCAGAACCTCCACCAACTTTGATTCCAGAACCTTTTATTACCTGCAATAATCTATAATCATACTGAATATTTCCTACTTGACTTGTAATACCAGTCCAGTCATGAGAACCTACATCATAATTAGTGTATACGAAAAATACTCCTCCATGTTTATTTGACATAGTTCCTTCCATCTTAGAAATATTAAACCACCCTTTATCGTGAGTATATATCTCCATTCCACGATAACCATACATATCATTGATATGTATCTTCGGGTCTATAATTCTTCCATCCTTTCCAGCTGTTCCCCCGACATCAAATCTTAGTGTAGTATTAAATAAATTATCAACAATTTTATCTTTACTCCATGTTGTAGCTTTATTTGCTTTTTTCCATCTATATTTGGTTGTTCTATTCCAATAATAAATAGTTCTACCTTCTTCATTGAGAGTTTCATCAGTTGGGTCTTCATCACCTTTCAAGTCTCTCATATCTATACCGAAGTCATGACCATTGTTACTATTAGCCCCAATAGTTCTAATATCAATAGTCAAACCAGTAGACATGTCAAGGTATTCGTACGTTCTGTGTTTAATCAGGATTCCAATAGTATATCTAGACATTACAAGAGTAATTGTTCCTTTCCCAACAAATTTTGTCTTAGCCGGTTCAACCTGAAATGCAACAGCCATAGCGTCAGTAGCAATAAATTGATTTGGATACATTGATTCGACAGGACTTTCTAAATTCTGCTCCAGGAAGGAATAATCATCTTCATTATGTGTTATTATTTTATTTCCAGAGCCTTGCATTACAGGACAAAATATAGTACCTTCTTCTGTAATATATTCTGCTTCGCATGGTATATAAACAGTATTATCAAGTTTATATACACATCTTCCTAATGCTTTAACACTACCTCCGAATTTAGAGGAAAACAATAATGCTTGGTTTATACCATTAGAACAATCTTTATACGTTTCAACATCAGTATTAGTCCAAACTCCCATCCAAAGAGCATCTGCATTATCACTGCTCTTAGAACTTGTTGGAACTGGTTTTGCTCCAAACCACTCCGCATATATATATTGTACATTCCAACTACCGCCAAATTCTATCTCTTCAAATATATAGTATGGTTCTGAAGATATTATTGTGTTATTACCTGTTAGAGTACCATTTAAAATGACTCCCCCTTCAAATTTAAGTACACAATTTTCAGGCATGGTAAGCGTTTCACCGCCCAAATCATAGGAATACCTTACTTCATAGATAGTGTTTGCTTCTGTTATCTGCTCGATGAGGGACTTGTTTTTTTTCAGAATTACGTATCCAAGATTTGTATCAGGTTTACGGTTGGGTATTCCTATAGCCTTACCACCATCGGAAAGTTCCACTTCTGCGATAGTTTCTCCGTCCGTTGAGATTGTGGATGTTCCTCCTTTCTGCAAATCATCAATCTTTTTTTTGAAATCAGCGTTGATTTCAGACTGCTGCATTTCAAGTTCATCATCCCTGATCTGTCCAGCCTTTGCTACGGTATTTTCAGGTGTATCATTATGCAAAACACCATATATGTTTATATCGGTCATATAATTCAAATTTAACTTATCACTATTTTTACCTGCCCTTCATTGATTTGAGATGAGCTACGATAACATTTATATGTGTCAACAGACGTAGAACCTTCCTGTTGTGCTTCCATTGGAATGTCAAATCCGGATGATGTAACCCTGTTTACAATCATGCTGGATGGGACACATAACCACATATAATTACCTGTTTTTTCGTTATTTAATGTATATGTACCTGCAGGAGAAGTCTTGACCGATTGTTTATCAAGTGAAGTTATAGGCAGGATGGATGCATTGTCTGCTTCTGAAAATCCGAAATACATCGGAGATATGAATCTTGCAGACGTTGAAGATTCTGCAGTAAGTCCGTCTTTTGTGACTACAACCTTGTATGTGGTGTCATTGTTTACGGAATTGAACACCATTGAATTTCCTTCTGCCGGAATGTCGTTTACGGTTGACGAGTCAGGTTCTACCTCCTCGCTTCCTTTTCTTGTTGTCCACTGTACCGTAATATCCCTAGATGTGCCCTTTTCAAATATTCCGCCACCTGTAACTGATACCGAAAGAGGGAAAACTTCTTTTTCAACATTGCTCAGCCTTTCCTCGTATTTCTTGATTTCTTCTATATTTTCAACAACTCCTTCAGTTGATTCAAGTACGCATTCAAGCTTTCTACCCAATGCGGAAAGTGATGCGGCCGCCTGTGATGCAGGCAGCTGAAGAAGAATAAGCTGTTCCTGGGTTAGTTCTATATGTACGGTTTCCTCCGGATTGTCAGGGTTTTTACTTTCCTCGTATCCGAGTGATTCAAGCCATTCCCTCTCGCTCCCAGTGTATCCGTTCCTAAGAGCGGCCTCGTATGCCGATTCTCCTCTTACTCCAGCGAACAGGTTACCGCACAATGTCACGCAAGGGGTGTCTGTTATCCAGCATGATTCCTGGCATGTCCTTGACACCAGGGAAAATGCGCTGCACCTGTCAACGCAAGTCTGGCCTTTCTTTCCGATGTTCTCCCACAATGTAAGTGAATACACTCCGGTAGCCTTCTGAAGCTTTGCAGGGAATTCAGCATTTATCCTGTTACCCGATACGGTTATAGGAAGGGCAATCTTCTTGAGTAAAGGAGTGGTTATTTCAAGTTTCAGCTCCTTCTCTTCAAGGCTCAACGCTATACCATTGGTCAGAATGTACCATTCTATTGATATGTCCTTACCTATTCTGATTTTCTGTAACATTGACATTTCTTAAAAGATTAATAGCCGTTGTCTGCATTTCCCTGGCGGTATTCGGGTTCTCGAATATCGAATAAACCAGTGAAGCCGTCATATAGCACAGCGCTTTGAACTCCACAGAAGACGCGTTCATGTTGATGTCTGAATTTTCGTCGTAGGAAGATTCGTACACAAAGACTGAAATCTCGTTGTTTCCGTCCTTGTCCACGCTGTAGTACTCAATAGTCCTTTTACCTTCAGGAGAGTAGGAAAGAACGCATACGGGCTTGCTTTTCGTACCCCTTGAATAGATGTTTCCCTGCTCCTTCGCAGTCTCGCTTTCAAGAGGATAAGCTTCCGATACTGCCCTTTTCCATCCGTTCATCCTGAATGAAAGAAGTTTTACAAAATCGTCCGGTAGAATCACGTATCCGCTTCCGTCACCGTTACCGGTTGCGCTCAAAGTGCATTTTTTCGGATTTACAGGATTTACAGAGTTCAATATCACAAGCGAAAGCGCGTCACCGATGCATGATTCGATATACTCGTCAATCCTGATGGTGTCCTCGTCAAGAAGGGATTCGTTAGTATCCTCACCTATCTCGTTCATTATCGCCTTTACCTTTGATATTATATCCTCTTTCGTAACCATGTCAGTTCCAGTTAGGGAATTTAACTTTCAGTTCTTCGGCCTTGTTCTTGATTCTTTCCTTGTCCTGCAGTTCTGCAAGAGACACATTGTAGTCCCTGATAAGAATCTCTCTTGCCGACTGGGCGTTTTTCACATCCGGATAGTTTGTGTATTCCGAAGCGCCTTCTTCCTCGGATTCGTCCTTTGCTTCTTCAACCTCTCCGATTTTCCATTTCCGGTCCAGCTTGATAAGGCCTTTTTCAAACAGCTTGTTGTTTTCGATTGCGGTCTGGACAACAGGGTCGGACGTGCTGAACGTGGCAGGAGTGATTCCGTTTGAATTGATTACACCGTTTGTGAAATTCACTCTCAGCTTCGCATTGTTAATCGGAATAAGCACGCTCATCTCCACCTTACCGTGGATTGCATATCTTTTCTTGTATAATTCTGTCTTTTCCATAATAAGATATCAGGGAGGCAGAAGCCTCCCTTGTTTTTAGGTTATGAATTAATATTCGTCCTTGGTGTAAATCTCACCTTCGTACTTTTCCCATGAAGTACCGTTCCACTTCCAGAACTCACCGGCCTTGCTACCTGAGATTGCGCTGCATGCCTGTTTCAGGTAGTAAATCTGGCCTGCTGCCGGACTTGAAGGAGCATCTGAGGCATTATCGTGAGTAAGAACTACGGTTGCTCCAGGAAGGCTTCCCTTGTCGTCTCCTTCCACCCAGATATGTGAGTATCCTTTCAGTGCCAGTGCATTGATGGAGATTACTGCCTCCCTTTTTGCCTCTTCACCTTCAATCTTTTCGGTAGATTTCTCCTCGTTCTTCATCCAATAACGTACAAGTCCTTCCATGTCAAGGATAGCTCCTGAATTCGCGTATCCGATAACATCAAGCGTCGGTTCATGCTTCAGGTAGAAGTCTCCAAACACCGTATGAAGCTGAGTGCAAGCAAAACCCCATACTTCCTTGGATGTCATTGTAATATCCTTGTGCTTGGTGAAATCAATGTTCTGGATGCTTTCCAGCTGGTCACGTCCCATGAGCCAGAATGCTTCTTTTGAACAGTCGTTACCGGTGAACTTCAGTTTTGCCAAAGCGATAATCTCCTCAAATGTCCAGTTTCCGTCATGCTGCCATTCACGCTTTATCTGCCAGCGTATTCCTTCTGTGGTGTAAACGTACTGAACTCCCATCTGTCCACGGTCAACTTGGAACTTTCCTTTCTGCCCAATCCAAAGCGTACGGTTGTTTTTCCTTCTGTACTGCTTTACGGCTGCTTCCGCGATGGTTGCCTTCTGGAAAGGAATACGTTTTTTCTGACTGTCAAAGTAGTCGGAAATAATCTGGTTCAAGATGGTTTTCTGCAAGTAAACCCTGATAGGTTGAGGGATAACCAGGTCAGGAGCCACTTGTTTCTGCGTTTCTGCACATGCGTTGCTCAGAAGGACCAATTTGGTCCCTGCCTCGATTGTAGGCACATTGCAGTATTCATCGCTTGCTGAGGATTTAGGACCGTTTACTGCCCTTACAATCGGACTTCCTCCGCTTGCTCCGTCCTTACCTACAATGAACAGCATCAGGTCTACTCCTTCAATTTCGCTCTGTCCTGTCGGGTCGTATCCGTTCACTCCTTTTGCGATTACCGTACCATATTCCTGGAAAAGTCTTGCATCCTTTGAGGCTACTTTAATAACCGCTGTCTGGCTGCTTGCAGCCGTATATTTTTCGGTAGTTTCCACTACTGCCTTCTGTTCGTCAATCAGATAGTGGTCAACCTCAAAACTTTTTACACGTACTTGCCGCTTGGCCTTTCGCATGATACCGTCAAGCACGGTTTCGTCAGTACCGATAAGGAAAATATCATTGTCAATATCAGGCTGGATAAGGTTATCACCTCCAACTCCTCCGGATGCACTTGCAGCTCCTGAAACTGTTGTTGCCTGTCCGGGTACCTGGCTTTCAACGCCTGCCTGTCCAGGTGATGCCTGTGCACCATTTTCAGTTACTGCCACTGTAGCCGTAGCTTCTGCTGCAAGCATGAACGGTGAGCCTATAATCACTGACAGGATGGTCAGACAGATTGAGAACAGGCTCCATTTTTCTTCTTTCAAAAAACTGATAACTTTTTTCATGTCGTGTTATTTTTGGTTTGTGTTTGGCTGTTATGCTTCTTTTGCAAGCTGGATGAATGACTTTGGCTTGCTTGTCGTTTTTTTAGTTTCGTTGGTTTTCGTACCAAGTCCGGTTGGCATACCGTCTCCTACCTGGTCTTTTCGCATCTTGTTCACATTCATGTTTCTTCCCTTAATCTCTCCGGCTTTCATCGCGTCATTCACATCGGTGTCGTAGTTGAAAGCGTTGTCAAGCATGGTGAGCAATTCTTTAGTGTACATACCGGAAAGTATCGGTGATGCTATCTTGTCCCATACGTTGTTGAGGAAATCATCCACGTTGTACCCCTTTTCATTGCAGAACTGCTCGATTACAGGGGTTGAATCGTCGATGTTTTTTTTGTATTCTTCCTCACGTGCAGTCCTTTCCTCGGTCTCTTTCTTGCGTTCCTCCTCTGCTGCTGCGATATCGTCATATTCAGGAGTTCCTTCTTCCGCTGAAAGAAAATCCCTTCCGTAATACCTTACCAGCGCGTTTCCGCTTGACCTCTTTCCGCTTACAATATCAGAAAGAACCGATGCAAGGCGCGGGTCTTTGTTGATTGCGTCGGAAAGTATCTTCCTCTGCTCCTCGTCCTTGCTGTACCTGTCGATTAGCATACCGTAAGAAGCCTCTTCGTCGTCCGGGTTGTATCCCTGTATCCTTTCTGCCATCATGGAGTTGAACCGCTCCCGGTTTGTCGGCTTTCTTTCGTTTTCGCTTGCAGCGTTTTCCTGCTGCATCTGCTGTGAACTTGTTTCTTTTTCCATTTTGTCATGCTTTGTGTTATTGCAAAGTAAAATGTAATTGGTATTCAAATGTTGCGTATTTGGGTATAATATTTGATGATTTGGGGAATACGTTTCATTCTAATTCATAATGTATTATCTTTGTGGAAAAGACTTTGTTATGAGAGACAATGATATATCTGAAATCAGGCGTTCTCACATAATCGGCGCGTTTTTTGACGCCATGAAGTCCATGAGAAAATATCCCGTCACGCAGGATGACATCATCCGGAGCGTGATGGCAAAAGGCGCTCCCAGATTTTATGTAAGCTACGAAAACGCAAGGCGTTATGTGTCGAGGATTGAAAGGGGTAAACCCCTAGGTTTGAAAAACAAGAACACAATCCTCATGTACCAGGAGCTGTACAGAAGGTACAAGGAATACAAGGACCGAACTGGCATAGTCGGTTTTTCAATCCTTACCAAGATTCTTCAAGAAAAGGCTCCTTCCTACTACATAGACCAGAAGACGTTCAGGGAAATTATTTACGGTTATTACAGGTCAATCAGGAAATGCCGGTCATAATAGTTCTTTTTATAGTCTGGCTGCTTTCATTCTTCCTACCTGTTGATAAACTGGCCGTTTCAACCACCTCTCCATGGTGGACAATATTCACGTACAGCTTAGTACATACCTACTTTCTTCACCTTTCTGTAAACTGCTTCGTATTCTGGACATATTACAGGGTAATGCGTAAAACAGACCTGAAATATCTTCTTCCTGCGTGCATTATTATCCCGGCAATATCAGGTTTCCTTTCTGCAAAACAGGTTCCAACGTGCGGTTTCTCCGCGGTCATATCGGTAATGATGGGATATTTTCTTTCCGGATGCAGAAGGAAGGTTTTCATCAAGGCTTTGTGTCTTATATTGTTCTCTTATATATTCACCGGCTTGTTCTCCAAGGGAGTTAACACGATGATTCATGTGTACAGCTTTTCACTCTCCTACTTCACAAGCATAATTTACAGGAAAATATGCTTTCTCCGTCAAAGATAATAGAGATAAACAACGAAAGGCTGAAGATTATAAATTCACCTTACAATCCTATAACCGGTGAAGGGTCTTTCTCCGTAAAAAGGACGCACGTAAGGTGCGGTGACTTCCCTTTGAAAGAAATGTGGCTTCCGGATGACTTCCTTTCAACCGGATTCTGTCAGGTCATACTTTCTCTCGGACAAAGAAGATACATAGAGAACATACTTCATCTTGAATACAACGAACGAACGGCAAACATGCTGTACGTGGAGTTCTGCGTGCAGAGATTCGGTTATGATTTTGAATTCTGGGCATATACAACGGCAAAGATTTCTCCTAAAGGTGGAGGTGAGGATATAAGTTTCCAGCTCAACCGCGCGCAGAGGACCTATCTTAAAAAACTGGAGGAACTAAGGACTTCAAACAGGCCCATAAACATCATACTTCTAAAGGCAAGGCAGTGGGGAGGCTCAACGCTTACCCAGATATATATGCTGTGGATTCAGATAGTACACCGAAAGAACTGGAACAGCGTAATATGCGGTGACGTGGAATCACAGTCCAACATCGTGTGCGGTATGCTTTCTAAGGTGGTGAAGAACTATCCGGCATGGGCCGCACACGGGGTGAAAATTGAGACAAAGCCTTTTGAGGGCTCTTCAAAGACTAGGCAGATTGAATACTGCCAGTGCCTTTACTCGGTAGGCTCCGCTCAGAAGCCTGATAACCTTCGTTCGCAGAACATATCAATGGCCCATCTTACGGAGGTGGGCCTGTGGAAAGAGACCAACGGGAAAAAGCCGGAGGACCTCGTTCAGTCAATTTTCGGTTCAATAAACGACGGCCCATATACTGTCAAGGTCCTTGAATCAACCGCGAAGGGAGTTGGTAACTATTTTCACCGCACATGGCTTAGAGCAGTCAAGGGAGAGAACGACTTCACTCCCGTATTCATTCCCTGGTTCCTTATTGACATGTATTCAACCCGACTTACAAAAATAGAATACAGACCTTTCATAGAATCCATGAACGAGTACGAGATGTACCTGTTCGAACTTGGCGCCACACTTGAGGCAATCGCATGGTACCGAAAGAAGAAGGTAGCAATGGAAGAGGAATGGAGAATGTGTTCAGAGTATCCGTCAGACCCGAAAGAGGCGTTCCAGTCAACAGGTAGGCCGTATTTCCCAAGAAAGTACGTGGACCAGTGCAGGAAAACCTGCATGGATCCTGCGTTCTACGGCGAGTTTGTGGGAGAAACGCCAAAAGGAGAAAGGGCGTTTGAAAATCTTCATTTCGTGGAGATGAAGAGAAAGAAGGATTCGAAGGACAATATTCTGAATGTATGGTTCCTTCCTGATAAGGATGCACACCTTTACCGTTACAGGTATGTGGTATCCGTGGATATAGGTGGAACCGGAGAAAAATCGGACCCTTCATCCATAAAGGTGTTTGACCGTATGCCAATGATTGAGGGAGGAGTACCGGAAGTTGTGGCTGAATGGCACGGTCACATCGAACATGACATGCTTATCTGGAAGGCTGCACAGATAGCATACGCATACGGAAAAGCATTGCTGGTAGTAGAAAGCAACACGCTGGAGACAGAAGGAACAGAAGGCGACAACTTCGAGTATGTTCTTGACGAAATAAAGGATTTTTACCCGGACCTTTACAGCCGTACAAGTGCAGAACAGATAAAGGAAGGTGCACCTGTCAAATACGGATTCCATACCAATCCATCAACTAAACCGATGGTGCTCAACTTCATGAAATCGGCAATGAGGGATTCATTGTACATAGAAAGAAGCCTTGAAACCACGTTTGAATACGACCAGTTTGAAATAAAGGAGGACGGCAAGAAGACCGGAGCCGTCGAAGGTTGCCACGACGACCGTGTGATGTCCACCTCAATAGGACTTTATGTTTGCTACAAGACACCCAAACCGTACAGGATTGCACAAAATAATACGGGTCTCCAGAAAAGGAAAACCCGCATTGTTTCGGAAGCATCCATTTAAGCGGCTCTTTGTACTATTCCGTCCTGTGGGGATGCGTTTGCGTCGTTCATCAACTTGTTCATAAGCTGAGGGTTCTGCTGCGCAAGCTGCTTCATGTATTCCGGGTTTATAGGATTTATCTGTGCAGCCTGGTTCTGTTGAATTTCCTCCTCCGTTCTCTTTATGCTTTCCAGGATCTTTGATGCAAAAGGAAGACTGGAATTTTCAAGCAACGTCTTTACATTTATGGCCTGCATTTCAAACAGCTTCATCAGGAATTCGTTTTCAAGCATCTGGAAGGTAGGCGTGTTTGTCCCTTCTGTCAGCTCAATGTCAAGCTGCGCACCCTGTACTTTCTCCGGATCGTAATACTTTGATTCTTCCGAGTAGTCCTTGCCTGCAAGTTCTATATACCTTGGTGAGTCGTAATACTGCTGTATGGTTTGCATCAGTTTAAGGTCTCTTCTTTTCCTGAAGGACTTGAACGAGTCAAACAGACCTTTCAGATTCATTGATGCGTTCTCCGTCTGTTGAGCGTACAATGAAGCGGCTGTACCGGATGAAGGTTCCTTTCCCTGCATGGCTGAGTTTACGCCGGCAATGTCATTGATAAGTTTCAACTGCAGGCTGAGAAGCTCATAGTCTCCCTGTATGGCACCTGCACCGTTCAGCTGTGTGATTACTGACCTTATATCCTTTCCAGGCTTCAGGCGGCAGAAAAGAACTCCGTTATACCGAACGTATTCGTCGACGATTTCCTCGCGGCTCATGCTGTCAAACGCATCTTCATCCACAACGACAAGTCCCTTGGCGGAAGATGAACGTATGAAGTCGATAAGGGTCATTGTACGGTTGATGCTGCGCTGCTGGTCTATGAAATCCTCTATGAAGTTGAATATCTTTCCATGTATCAAAGGATACGCATGGAAAACGTAATTGTGCTGACCGTGCCAGTATGGGCTTCTTCCTTCCTGCAACACGTCACCCCACGGTGTAAGATACCTGTAATACCAGTATCGTTCTACCTTGAACTCGTATTCAATCAGAAGGATATCTTCGTCAGCCACACCAGCCATTCTTGCCTCTTCGATTCTTTTCTGGTTTATTGCATCTATTTTTTCTGCATCCTTCACGTCCACGAATCCCCAGCTGCCGTCCAGCATGTCGGTATAGAACAACGCATCCCGGCTTTCCAGTTTCCATCCGAGTATTACCCTGCAAAGGTTTGTGTCAGCCGGTGTGTAGAAGTCGGCGTTTTTCTGGTTGTATCCCTGGGCACCGTCAACAAATGACCTCTTTGGGAAGCTTTGCTCACCGTATATGCTTTCCAGCCACTTTCGGTCGCTTCTTGACTTTGAGAAAGCCGCTACGACCTGTTCAAAGTCCATGTCGAATATTTCACCTATGCAGGTAATGTCCCATCCTCTCTGGTCCTCTATGTTGGTGTTGAAGAAAAGCCTTGAAGGGTCCACATTGAACACCCATGCATCGTTCATGTGCTTGTACTCGTTGAAACCAAACTCTATCCTCTGCGCTATGAATCCACCACATTCAAGGAGCATGAGGCAGGCTGCGTCAAGTTCCGTCACTTCGTTGTTGGACTGGGCGTATTCCATCGCTACGCTCATCATTTCTCCAATCTTTGCCTCGTTCTTGTCCCTTACCGAGCATATTGGCTTTGTCACGTTTCTTCTGAACTGGCCTTCGATATTCTTCACTATCGGGGCAATCATGTTGTTTTTAAGGGGGACTTTACCCTGGCTCATTATAAGCTGACCTTCTGTTACCACTTCGTCCGTGTCCGGATTCTTCACAAGGTCACCCCACTGGTCTTCCTTGGCATACATAAGAGACCTTTCCATCTTTTCCCTTGCCCTGTAAAGGCTGCTCCAATATGATGCGAATTCTTCCAGCTCGTCGTATGCGGTTCCTCTCTTGCTGTTTACCGCACCTGCATTACGGTATTCTCGTTTTGGCCTTACGTTCCTGTTAAGAAATTTGTTCATGATTCTGCATTTTTACAAAACTACCTCATTGTCATAAATTAAAGTTGGGATGTTTGGTAAAAAACGGGAGGGATAAACCTCCCGTTCATGTATCACTTCACAGCCTGAAGGACTTCCCTCCTCGTTTCGATTATCTTGTCCTCAATCTGTTTACGTTCTTCACCTTCCGTTTCCTTCCCGATTTTATAAAGCCTGTCAAGAAGGTCCTGATAAGGCTTGAACTTCATGTACTTTCTGAACATGTCTGAGTTCACCATCTGCCGGTATTCGTCCGGGTTGTTACGATAGTTCTTCTTTACTCCGTTCAACTCATATTTGAACTGTTCCATTTCGTCTCGGAGTTTAAAGTAGTCCGTATTTACTCCGGCAAATGCGTTTCTGTCGTCAACCCTGTTATAGAACCTGTTAAGAACAGGAACGTTTCTTGCCGTCAGGTTATCGTCCATTTCTCCTTCTGCTATTGATTTTGCACCATAGTAAATAGTCTTTCCTGACTGGTTCAGGAACTTGGCCATTCCTCCGAAATAAGATTCAAGAAGGTTTTCCACCTTTGCAGGGTTGAAGTCAATCACGCCTTTCCGGAAATCACTTCCAGGACCTCCTCCATTCGTAAGGTCATTGAAGAACTTTGAAGCATCTACCAGCCACCCCGATGTTCCTTTGTAGACTCTCTTCCATTCCGGGTCACGTTCGTTGAACGGTGTCAGTTTGGCAATCGGTTTACCGGTGAAGTCCTTATTCCACACATACGTCTCAAACACAGGTGCAAGTGCATCCGGAACAAAAGTCTTGAATCCTTCGTTCCCTGTCGGGTTAAGTGGAAGCAAATCTGCAAGCTGGCTTACAGTTCCTTTGACAAGTCCTGACGGACTCATCTTTTCTCTTCCTGAAGTAAGCTGGTACGCATAATCTCCAAGTCCGTAAAACGCCCTCAGTTCAATAGGAAGAGGTAGCGTCACAAACTGCCCGTTTCCGGCATAGATGCACAGGTTGTTCCTCCTTACCCATTCCGGCAAGTCATTGTAAGGATTGTCGTCACCACCTCCAATCATGCTGTAAAGAAGGTTGTTAACAACCGGTATAAGCATACCTGCAGTCATGAAACCTCCGAGTGCTGAATAGAATTTTACAGGATTCTTTACTCTAAGTCTGTTGAAGTTGGTCAATGACTGTACGGAGGCATTGAAGAAAAGGTAAAGGTTTCTCATGGCACCTGCGGTAAGTCCGAAGAATCCTCCAGTCTTGTATCCGGCACCTTTCTTGTTGAAATTGACTGTAATCTCCTTTGCATCACGTACTGATTCAACTATGCTTCTTCCCATCTGTCTGGATGTCATGTAAACCGCGAATCTGGAAATATCCTCTGCCATACGGTTAAAATCTTTCAGTCTTTCCAGCGTGTAGTCCATTGCACGTTTTGCACTTCCTCTTTCACCGGTAATTCGTGCAAGTTCCTTTCTGACCTTATTCTTGTATGCATCCACATCATGCAGGTACATGTAACCAGTCTCTCCTCCATTCTCGACGAATTCCCTGAAATACTTGTCAGCCTCTGAGTTTTTACCTTTTCCCATAACTCCTTTGACTACGGTAGGTAATGCGGTAAGAATGTTTTTTCTGAATCTGGATGAGTATTTTGCATCTTCCTTTATCCATACTGCAGTAGTTGAGAATATAAGGTCCCTTGAAAGGTTACTCATGACAAATGCCGGGTTTCTTGTGGTGAAGTTTGCCGCGAGCCACCTGTTTGCCCTGCTTATCGCATTGAATATAGGGTTCTTCTCTGCGTCCGGGTTTGTAAGTCCGTTTACAGCCTGCGCGGCTCTCGGGTTACCATTGACGTAAATCACAAAGTCTTTCCCTCCATTCTTTACAATTACCGCATGCTGTGAGATATTGTTCTTCATTATACGGTAGTCAATGTTGAGTCCTTTTGACTTCCGCGTGGCGAGTCCCTGTTCCTCCAGCTTCTTCATTTTCTCGTCATGGTTCTTAATCTTTTCTGCGATTGTTTCCGGAGTGTCGTTCTCTTCAATCTCAGGCATTGATATGGACCATTCATCTTTTACAGGGTCATACACGTACCATGCTTTCCTTAATGTGGCCACGTCGGTAGGATGATTTACAACCATGTTCATGAAAGCCTGTTTCATAAGGTTTCTGTTACCTTGCAGAATTGAGCTTTCCTCCATGTTCCCGATTGTGGCAATCACTTCATCAGGAACGGACTTTCGTCCCTTCATTGATTTAAGGACAGAATTTACAGGGTTTCTTTCGGAATTGATATACTCGTAAACATCCTCGGCTGTGTCTTCCGTCCATCCTCTGAGAGGAACATAATACATGAACATTTTGCTGACGTTAGCAAAATGGTCCTTGTCCATCATTCCGCTTTCGTATGATTTTTTCAGAGTCTCCTTTGTGGCATTGTTGGTCTTTTCCCAAAGTTCCTTTACGTTATACATTCCCTCAAATTCCTTCACATAATCGAGCGCGTCATTCTGGAAATCTGCATGTTCTTCGTTGTCCATGCTTTTCAGTATTGCTTCCGTAGCTGAAAAATCTCCTACTTCTCCCATGTAATCGGACAATGCTTTCAGATATTCATAACCTGAATACTTCGCTCTGAGTCTTTCCTTCTCGTCCTTGAAATCTTGAATGAACTGCTGCGCGTCGTCCGGGTTTTCCTTGATAATCTCATTAAGCTGCTCCCTGAACGTCATTTCCACGTTTCTTTCGATTCCGTGCGCAAGCATCATGTAACGCTCTATCGCTTTATGGGTTAGTCCATATTTCTTTATCAATTTTCCCTCCGCGTTCAGCAATGGAACAAAGAATTCGTCATAGTACTTTTCAGATTCCGAAGTATTCTTTGAACTTAGCTGGTTCTCGAATGTGTATGCGTCCTCAAATGACTTTATCGGTTTACCTGAAACCTTTGCTATAACTTCCTGAAGGTTTTTTAAAGCGAGCATGCTGTCCTGATATGCTTCACTGGCTTTATACTTCCATCCTTGTAGTGACCTTTCGTATTCTTCCCGGCTTCCGTCGGATTCTTCTTCGCGGAAATAGTTTCCTACTCCCATCTGGTACTGAATGGCCACATCCTTTGCATAATCAATCACATTTTCATTTTCAAGGTTATTGCGGCTTCTCCAAAGAATATATCTCAACTCGTTGTCATTTATGTTGATGTTTATTCCCATTTTCCTGAGAAGGTTCTTGAAAGCCTGCTTGATTCTTTCCCAAACTGATACGTCCACACCGTTCTCGGCCATTCTCGCCATGTATTCCTCAGTGGCCACACGTGAATCATATCCGTATCTTGGGAGCGTGTCAACAATTCTTTTACGTACTTCGCTTGATACGTTGTTGAAAACATCGTCCAGAAAATCATCCATTCTTTCATCACCCACAAGTTTCCTGAGTCCGTAATGGGCCACTCCTTCATGAAGTATAGTCTTTTTTACGTCCTCGATTCCGGATGCATTGGGAAGATATACATAAACCTTTCCTTCCGATACGGAGAACCATCCTTTTATCTTCCTTCCACTTTCTATAGCTGATTTTACTGACGGGTCCGTAATCTGGTCTGTGGAAGTTATGACCTGAACGGGGATGTTCATCTTTTCAGAAATATCCTTCACGTCTGATTCAACACCTTCAAATGGGGAATTTTCCCCATTTTCACGATAAATAGTGTCGGGAAAGTCTCCTTTTTCAACAATCAGATTTACCTTGTCGCTCATCTTGAAGTCCTTCATGTTCTCCTTGAACCAGTCGAGGACTTTCTGCCCTTCTTCCGCCTCTTCGTATCCTACATTGAAATCTATATATCCTTCCAGCCAGTCGATAATGCTTCTTTTGTCTATCTCGTATTCATCTTTCCTTATCTGGTCTTTGATAAGTTCAGGTACTTCCGGGCTGTCCATTACATTCTTTCCTTTGTATAAAGGCTCGCTATATCCCCAGTAAACTTCATAGTCAGCATCAGGGTCTTTTCTTACATCGACATAAGGATAGCGGCTTATATCCTCTCCCTGGAACCTCATCATCAGTTCCTGAATCAAAGGGTCTACGATTGAACGCTCGTCCTCCCTGAAACGTACATCGGAAACATTCTCGAGTTTGGCCTTCTTTGAAACGGTTACGCCCATCTTGCTCAATCTGTCAAGGACTTCGGAAAGATTGTCGGACGGTATGTCTGCAACCATATAGTTTCCTCTTGTGGTGAATTCCTTGTTTTCAGCAAGAGACCTCAATTTGTTGTCCTCAAAAAATTCTCCACCGAGTTTCTTTGACTTAGGAACCTTAAGTGCATATCCAGTCCTCCATCCGGTATTTTTTTCAACGGTAACCCGTTTATCTTCACTTGTGACTGATTCACCCTGCTGTATCTGTACAAGCCGGCTGCTTATAGGCGCACTTGTGGTAAGATTTTCAGGCTTGAAGCTGTCAGACATAAGTATTCCCTGCTTCGTTTCGCCATCAATGGTTGAATAGGATACCAGATAACCCCTTACATTATTGGTTTTCATTGTGTCAACCAATGCCTGAAGAAGATTTCCGGTTACTATATATGCCTTCTTCCTTGATTGTGTAGGAACATACGAATCCCATGTTTCAAGACTTACGTCCTTTATGAAGGTGGGCTGCATCATTGTATTCATACGGATTGAATGAAACGCCTTATCCTGGTTGAGAGGTATCTCAACCTTCCTTCTTCCGTCCATAGTGGCGAATACAGCGGTGGATGAACTTGGGGAAAAGTCCTTGCTGAACTTGAATCCGAGGAACATGCCCCTGCTTGGTATCAATGTGGCCATCGACTCGTCAAGATTGAAAGGAATTACGAGAGGTTTAAGTGGAGTGAACGAATTTACCTGTTTCAGTATGTTATCCCTTCTGGCTTCAATCACGTTCTTTTGCTTTGTGAAACTTTCATCAGCCTTTTTCAGAATATCTTCCACTACTACATCAGACATTTTTTGGATTTCTTCATCGGTAAATTCGTTCTTTTCTTTGCTTCTTGCCTCCTTTGACTTTTCTATGTACGTTTTACGTGCCTTTTCTGAACGTTCGTTCGTACTGTCCGATATACGGTTCTTAAGAACTTCAATCTTATTGTTGTATGCGGACTCTATTTCAGCAATCTTTTTGTCCCTCCATATCTGGAAGTCCTCACCTTCTGACATTCTCTTGATTGTTGACTCTATTTCAGAAGCCTTCATAGGCTTTTTAAGCACGTCAACCTCCACCTCTTCAAGGTAAGTATTGTCCGCGAAAGCGTTTCCGCTGTCTGGTTCTGTTCCCTGCTTCCATATCTTTTTGCTGATAGTCTTTGCACGCAAAGGCATGGTAGTGATTTCAAGGTCGTTTTCTCCTGCGTCGTTAAGAAGCTGTATCTTTACAGAATACGCATCGGTTATTTCCTTGAATACCTCTTCCTGTTCGGATACGGGAAGGAAAGGAAGGTACCTTGCTATCTTCGCTGCACATCCTTCTTTTTTGGAAGTGTCCGCATCATCTTCACCCGTTGCCTCTCCGTCCTGATTCAGCATGTTAAGAGGGTCACCCAGCTTTTCAGACAGTTCCGGATGTTCAAGCATGTACTGCCATGTAACTTCATCTCCGTACTTGTTGAGGTAGTCAACTACTTCCATCTCATTGAACTTTGACTTCTGCGATGAAGTGGTGTTAGCATCAAGCGATTTCAGCTTTGCCTTGAACATCATCTGCAACCTTTGTTCTGCAGGTATGGATGACATGATGTATTCGTACTTTCCGCGGTATATCTGTCCGGTCCGGTCTATACGGCCTCTCATCTGTACCTCGTCGTTAATGTCAGACTGGAACTGCGCGAATACCATAACTCTTTGTCTCTGGTCCTCGAATTTAGGAGAAGCGTGCAATGATATACCCGTACTTCCGGATTTGTTAATCATAAGCACATCGAGCTTTCCGTTGTTGAAATCCCTTGCTGCTGTCTTTTTGTCCTTGTCTTTCCTGTTCCTTATGACATACTTCCCGTTTTCATCCTTCACCATTTCAAGATTTCGTCCGGTAATCTCTCCAACCTTGTATCCTTCATCCTCGATTTTCATCTTGATTGCGTCCATAGGGCTAATAGGAAGGTTAGCAGAAAGGTTCTCAATCTTTTTCTTGATTTCGTAATATTTCTGCTGTCCCTCTTCGCTCAGTTCCGATACAAGGAATGACTTGTTTTCCTTTTCACCTCCCAACGTGTCCACGCTGTATCGCATGACACCGTCAAGTGCTTTCATAAGTGTTAGTGAGAAGTTTGGCGCCTTGTCTATAGGAGTATCTTTCGGAGCTTCGTCCAGGAATCCTTCCATAGTGTTGGTGAATGAAATAACAGGTTTGAATCCATGCTTCAGGTTGTATATTACCCTGTTTGCGACCGCATCAGCCTTCAAAGAGAAAAGAAGCTGGTTGACAAGATTATACATCTTGCTGGCAAACGGTGTGTTTGCGACACCGAGTTCTTTTGTTCCTCTCTGTAAATCAGAATAACCTCCTTCATCTGCGAGTTCGTCGGATATATCCGAAACAAGAGGTGTTATATAGTCTTTCTGGAAAGCTCGTATATCGCTGAATATGCCTGACACCTCGTCAAACTGTTTCCTTTGAACTGCGTCCTCTTCTTCATTTACCGGCATCCAGTCTATTGTTACGCCCTGGAAACTTCTTTCCCTTCTTATCATCTGTCCGGACTGGACAAGCTGCTTTGACATGATTTCCTGCAAGGTTACTCCTCCCTGAGATATTGCTTCAATCATTTCCTGCGGAGACACACCGGATTTTGACAGGTCGGTTTTCATTGCATAGATGGGCATGTTGTCGGCCCTCTTTGCAAATGTGGCTGAAAGGAATGTCACGCCTTTCACGTTCGGCATGATATACTGCATGAACATGGAACCTCCGCCGCTACCTCCTGCTGTATGGCTTTCGTCAAGGATCATGATATTGTTTTTTGCAAGTGCGGCAATAACATTCCTTCGTTCCTGTCCGCTCTTGTCGGCAGCATAAGGTGATTTCTTTTTGTACGACTTGTCCTTTTCGGTTATTCCGTTGTCTGTGACCTCATATTCCTTTGTTCCGTTGTTAATCTGTGAGTAGGTTGTTATCACATAATCGTATTCGTCAGGAAGAGTACCGTTTTGAAGAATATAGTCAAATACACGTTTCTTTTCCTTGTCGCTTGGAATTTTGTATACCACATTACCGGATGCATCAGTAATAGCCGCATTTTTAGGGTCTGACGCTATAATGAACGGTCTAAGGTTTGAACTTCCTATATCGGAAAGGTCACGGTAGTTGTCAGAGAACAACGCAGGCTTCTGGGTAAAGTATATGGGTTTGTATCCTTTCCTTACCGCATATCTTACAAGGGAGGCTCCCTGCCTTCCTTTTCCTACCCCGGTCATGTCACCGATGATAAAACCGTTTCCCTTGTTCATCTGGTTGATTGCAAGTGATACGGAATCAATCTGTTCGGCTGCAAGGTAACTGAAAAGCTCATCCTTGCTTGAATATCCGAGTTCATCTACGAGGAACTGGTCCACGTCTCCTATGTTGGCAAGAGAATCCGCAAGAACCTGCGCCTGGTTTGCAGGTACCACCGACATCAACGTACCAGACTGGCTCCTGTTTGGATAAGGAACCTTTTCATCACCAAGATTTACTGAAAGTCTGCTTCTGCCGGTATTATTCCCTGAATCAGCTGATACAGTGTTTCCGGGACGTACCCCTCCGGCATCTTCTCCTCCGTCATTTCCCCGCTGCTCCTGAACAGTTGCAACGCTTCCTGCATCTGGTCCGTTTTCATTATCCACCGTGCCAACATTTCCTTCTGTTCCTGACTTTCCATCATTTCCTCTTTCGGATACGGCTGCGGTTCCGGTGCTTCCCATGTCATTGTCAGGTCTGATTCCATCACGTCCTTGTACGGATTCTCTCCGCTTTCCAGACTCTGGTTGATTGCCGACATTATTGTCTGTTCCACTTCCTTGTCCGTCAGTGGTCCGGGTTTCTCCTTCTGCACTGTCAAAGAGATTCCCCATTTGCTGTATTGAACGTATATCATCTTGTACTCTGTTATATAATTCGTCAAATGTCTTTACCTGTTCAGCCCTTGCCTTTTTCCTGACCGGAGGTGCGGTCAGCTTGAAAGGACCTGTTTTTCTTCCATTGATAAGAATGATGCGCACATCGTACTTGGTACCGTTGCGCTTGTACATATCACCGTCAAGGTTGATTACATCTACCACGTTGTAGTGTGAGTAAAGATAAGCAAAAAGTTTCATATCCTTGCTCTGCATTGCACCATTATCTCTGTAAGATGTGTTTCCACCTATCACGATTGCCGCGCGTCCGTCGTCTTTCATGGAGTCCAGTGCGTTGATTGCCATAAGTCCCTCAAGTGAGCTTATCTTTAACTTACCGTCGTCAAATTCCTTTGCGGTGGTGGTACCGAAAGGAGGATTTGTTACAACTGCGTCCACTTTTTCATCAAACGGGATAAGTGCGTCCTGAGTGGTTACCTTTCCATAACCGAGGGTCCTCAGATTTTCCACCCTTCTTTCGTCAATGTCATTCACATGGACTATTCCAGCCGGGAATGTGATGGTCAATGCTCCGTTTCCGGCAGAAGGCTCAAGAACGCTTCCCACCTTCTTCCCTGAGTTGACGAACTGGCCCATTACGTATCCGAACGGAGTAGGCGTACTGTACTGCTGACGCTCGAATCTTGTACTGTCCCTTGCATTTAGCAGTGGCTGCATTTTGTACATTGAAAGTATAAGGTCATATCCGAACTTTTGCTTTTCTCCATTAATGTACCTCAATGCAACCTTTCTTGTCTCATTCGTCATTGCAAGTTCCACAAGTTCCTGCATGTCGGTTGCTGACATGTCTGAAAGCATGTCATAGTTATTCAGGATGTTCTTTACATCCTTCATGGTTAACGGTGTAGCATCAAGCCCATCAACATCAATCAAGGCCCTTTCCCTTATTGATACGCCTATTTCACGTACCGCTTCACTCTCCTGGGCTGACTTTTTCTGATATTTAGCTGAATCTCCTGAAAGTTCAGATTCAGGCTTCACTTCATTTTGAGACTGATTATTTTCCTTCAGTTCCTGTTCTTTAGCTACATTTTTAATCTGTTCAACAATATCCACAGATTTCTTGTCAAAGTTTGTCACATCAAATGTGCTTACCTCTGAATCAGGAGTCATTTTAGAAGAAAGACCGTTTTCAACCGCTTCCGGCATATACCTTGCCGAGCTGTAAAAAGATTTCAGGTATGGACGTATTGCATCCCCCATGTCCTTAATCATGGAAGATGCGTATTCAGCAAATTTTACGGCCCCTCTTTCAATGTGGTACACTGCCATTTCCGCGCCTATCGCAATGAGTTCCGGGTCAATACCTGCATTAAGCTGACCAAGTTTTTCCCTGAGTCTCTTTTTCAGTTCATCGTATCTTTCATTTGATACGATTCTGTTTCTATTACCTTCATTCTGTGCCTCTTCCACGTTCACAGACTTGTATTCAGAGAACGGTTTTGTCTTCCTTACTGAACTTCCTATCCATTTTCTGAACTCTTCTTTTGACACTCCGGACACAACACCAACTTTCCAACCTTCTTCAAAATTAGAAAGATAAGCCTCTTTCGCTTCTTCCAGCGAGTTGAATCCGTACATAACCTTGCTTTCGTCATATTCTCCTGTTTTTTGATTAATTTGGTCTATTACATACACGTTACCCTGTTCTGGGTTGTCTGAAAGGAACACGTCTATATGGTCACCGTCCACTCCCTCGGTACCGCGGATATAACCGTAGTCGTTGTTCATGGTTACCGACCATTCCTTACCGTCCGCATCCTTTCCTGAACGAACTGAGCCTTTCGGATTCTCTATAGTAATATCGAATCCGTCTACCTTCACATGTCCTTTCTTGTAGTTACCGGCTTCCTTCTGTGCTTCGGTAGGATTCTGTTCTACTTCCTGGCGTGCGGTTTCGATGGAAGATTGGAAGTCTGTCTTGTTTTCAGAAACTATGCTATTGGCGAAGTTTACGGCTTCATCTTCCGTATTAAATATAAATCCACCCTTACCGAAAGAAGAATAATATCCACCGGCCTCCTTTGCTTTCTTCTTGGCTTCAAGGAAATCCGCTCGGTCCATGCGTTCAGTGAAATTAACAGCGTAAATATCCTTGTTATCTTTCTTATGATAACGCTTTTCAACGGTGTATCCGGAATCGAGTGTTTTTTCATTCGAGATATTTGTATTTTTATTTATTCCTTCTGATTCAGGTACCACGCTACCGCCTTCGCCATCATTTTTATTTGCTGGCTCCGGTTGTTCATAGCCTGTTGCATCTGTTCCTTCGTTATCACCCCGGCTTTCAGGCAGAAGTTCATCGCTCTGTTGACCGTCTGTTTGTCCTTCAGTGCTTCCTGCACCTTCTGTTTCATTTCCTCTTGATTCATTTTCTAATTCTATTTGTTGATAAAACTTCTCAAAGATAGCGTTTAAATCTTCATCTGATACAGAAGAATACATATTGTCAAGTTCTTCTTCTATGTAGTCGCAGTAAGATTGCCATTCCTCCACGCTCATGTTGTTCTGTGAAGCCTCCCATTCAAGCGCCTGCCGTTCCATGTAATCATCATATCCCGGAGCACTTTCTTCCACATCGGTTCCATGCATTGATTTGGCAGCTTCCCACATTTTTGACGGAGTACCGTACTGCTGGAATGATTCGAGTATCATGTTGAACACGTCCTGGTCTGTCACCATCCCCTGCAGGTTCTCCGGCATGTCCGCATGAATCTGTTCTGCGGCTGCTTCCGGTGTCATACCGTCGGAGGACAACGCCCAAATCATCCTGCGCCTTTCCTCAGGTGACGACGCAAGTCCAAGGTGTGAGCCTAAACCCTGTGTTTCTCCTGAATCATTCCACGTAAATGTAACTCTTCCGGTTGCAATCTCACGCAATACGTGTTCCATTGGTGTGTTGGCAGTTCCCATCTCGTTGTCCTCGTTCACGTATCTTGACCTCTTGCGCGGTTCCTTACGTTCGTATGCACCTGAATCAATCTTACGCTGTACTTCTTCTTGTGCGGCCTGCTGCTGTTCCGGTGTCATGGAAGCAAGCCTCTTCTGGTTGTCGTTGGATTCTTCCTGCGCCTGTTCTATGATTCCACCAGGACGTCTGGATTCTATCTCATTGGCAACGCTGTTCCAGTACGCTATCTTGTCATTTATGGTCTGAATGTTAGCCTTCTTCTCCTGTTTAAGCCTTACAATCTCCTGAATTGTATTCCCGGTTGTCTTTGCCTTCTCAGCTTTTTTCAGTTCATCCTGATAGTGGCTAACCATCTGCGTGGCGGTGTCTTTCGCATCGTCCACGTTGTCGCTTATCTCCATGAGGGCTGCGGATGTGTCCTGATAGGATGCGGATTCAAAGTCCTGCTCCCCTTTTTCGTTTACAGGTATTCTTGACATTGCAGTCTGCGGTTCATTTGTAGGTTGTTCAGGTTGAGCTGCTGTCTCCTGAATCGGCTGCTCTTCCTGTACTTCCGGTGCCTGTTCTTCCTGAACGGGTGAAATGGCGTTTCGTAACTGTTCCTCGGTAAGCAGTTGCGACTGCATCGGTTTTCCATCCTCATCCATCGCGCTGACAATGTATCCGTCTGCCGTTTTCTGAGTTACTTCATAATTCACTCCGTCATTCTGGAATGTGGTTCCCAACTCAATAGGCTGCACTTCCGGTTCAGGCTGGTTTATCTGTGCTTCTTCCGACTGCAGGAATTCTTCCTCTGCGTCGTTTCCTGCCTGCTGTGCGACTTCTTCTGCCGGTGAATCATCGACAAGGCTGTCGAACGAAGTGATTGGAGCCATTTTCACCTTGCCATCCTTTGCAAGATAATAAATTGTATCGTCAGAATTGTTCCTGTCCACATTACCGTCAGCATCGAATACGATGTTTCCGCGAAGTATGTTTACCGGATTCTTGCTGAACGCTGCATTTACACGCATTACTGTGCCGGTGGTTGCGTTTGTAAGGTTCTGAACCTGCGTTTCCGCCTGCTTTCTCGCATCATACGCCTGATTCTGCACCCAATAAGTATAATTAAGATAATCGTCATAAGCCTGTTTGTATTCAAGTATCTTATTGATTGAGTCCTGATCGTATCCCATTTCAGGAAGAACCTGTTCCCCTTCATTGTTGATTGCATTGACAGCAGAATTGAGTTCTTCTTCACTCATTCCCGTCGCGTTCCTTGTCGTGTTGAGATTGAGCAATATGTCCCTCTTGTTCCTCGCCATTTCTTCAGGCTGCATCTGCTTGTCCATCTCCTGAAGGGTCTGCTCCTGAAGGACGGTGGATATATAATTGATTGCTTTCTTCTTCATGTCAGGCTGCATGTCGCTTGAAAGCACATCCTTGACCATCCCACGAGCGGTCTCTATGTCTGCGTCCTGAAGCGCTTCCTTTACTCCGGACCAGTCTTCTCCCATCGTGTCGCGCATCTCGTTCTCAAACTCCCTCATGTTGCGGTAGTTCTTATACTTCTCGCGAAGGTATCCTCCGGTTCCGGCTGCGCCGAAAAGAACTGATACCGGTGCTACTCCGAGAAATGTGTCAATGTTCTGGTCAAGGTCAACGAGCTGTTCGGGTGTCATGTCTCCTATTGCGGTAGATATAAGGTTATTCACGACCTCCTCTCCGTATTCTCCTATAGGGTCTGCAATCTTGGCCCTGCTGGCTATTTCCTGCACCTGTTTGAATCCGTTGCTGTTGACAAGACTTGAATAAGCCTTACCAACCGAGGCCGGGATAATCTTACCAAGACGGTTTGCGCCGGTCGCTTTTCCTACCCAACCCAATATTGGTGCAAAGTATTCTCCAAGAAGTTCGGTTCCAGTCTCAGCTGCGGTTGATACGGCAGATTTAGCCAAAGCCTCTGCACCTGTCTGTACGTTTTCTCTTCCGCCGTAAGAAGTAGTACCGTCCTCATTTGGATTTACCTGAACGTCTCCGAGCCCTCTTCGCTGATAGTCCGCGGCCAGTCTTGCACTTCCGAATGTAGACGTGTGAGCTGCAACATCCCCAAGACCTGCGACCGTTCTTGCCGCCCCCTTCGCCAGCCCTGTGGCAGCCTTACCAAGTCCATACTTTGCAGCTTTCTCTGTTGCATATTTTACAAGAGCCTTTGATGCTGGTTTCGTCACAGCCTGTATGGTTCCCATACCGGCAATCATATCAAGCATGAATGGAAGTGACTCAGCCGTAACACCTCCTGCCTTGTATCCTCTTCCAAGGTCACCTGAATAATACATCTGTGTAGCCGCATTGGTGACGAGGGCCTGCATCAACGCATCTTCCGACGGTGACAGCTCCTCTCCCTTGTCCACCTTGTCCATTACTTTCTTGGCGACTGAATAGTTCTTGAGGTCCTGCAATCCCATAGCCCAACCGTCAAGGGGAGCGTCCTTGAATCCACGTGCGAATCCTGCAAAGAAGTTGGTATTTCCTTTTTTCTTAGCCTCGTTGGTAATATTCTGAGCCTGATCAAGAAGCGTTGACGCATATTCCAGTTCCTTGTCCGTGTCGTTCTGCTCACCTGCAAGATAAGCCTGTGACATAGTAGAGAATAGACCACCTCCACCGGCAGACTTCACTCTCTGCCGTCTTTCCTTAACTCTCTGTTTGCGTGCGGTGTTGATAAGCTGTCTTACGTTGTCAATCTGTTCCTGATTCTTAGGCTTGAACACATGTTCGAGTTCCTGCTGACGCATATAGGGGTCGTTGGATGCACGTTCAGCGAGCTGTATTCTCTGCTGCTCGTCCTGCGATATTCTTTCCACCACGTCAGAAGGCTTCTCTGCACTCATAGTGTTCTGAGGAAGAGTAAGGGTTGATAAGTCATTACCCCGGCTCTTGAAGTAGTCAGGTACGTTGTTGAGTATCCTTTCCCTTGTCTCAGGTTTCTGCGTATATGAAGGAGCCTGAACGGTAGTTACCTGATTCACTTCCTCAACAGGTTCTGAATCTGATATTCCCTTGACGAAGTTATCGTATGAATCGGTGAATCCGGTTCTGTCCCTAAGAACCTCGAATACCTTCTTTCTTGCATCTTCACTTGTTGACAAGTCGCTACTGAAATCCTCGTAGCTGTCCCTGAATCCTGTCTTATTTTTCAGGATGTCGTAGATTTTCTTTCTTGTGTCTGCGCCCATTATTCAATATCTTTTAAAGACCAACCGTTGTTATTGTTATCTCTGAGTGACCAGCCTTGTTGTCTGTCATGAACTTTCTTCTTCTCATTCGTTGAAGTTAGTATTGCTTCCCTCATATCATCAATTGTAAGACCTTTACCGGTAATTGTGTCAACCATCTTTTCAGGGAAATATCCTATCCTTACGCCTTCATTGTACATCTTTGCGACGTCTGTATCATTGTTGAGGTCATATACTACATCGCTGTCATTGCCGAACTTCATACGAGGATACTTCTTTTTATTCTTACCGGAGCCAGAAGAATTTTTATTCCTCTTAGAAATCTCCCCCTGTCTGTACTTTTCCCGTTGCATGGAAGCATCGTTGTTCATCTTCGCACGTCCGGTAGCTGCTCCCTGATTATACCTTGCCAACTTCATCCTGAAATCATTCCTGATTCCTTCAAGTTCTTTTGCGTCCTTCGCCTTCCTGGCTTGTTTCTCAATGTCAGCCGCCGTCTGCTTGTCGATAAGTCCACTTTTAAGGTTTGCATTAATCTCAGCAAGTGCCTTGTCTCGTTCAAACTTAAGGTTTATCTTGTCCTGTTCTGCCTTTGCGGCCCTTTCCGCCCGTGCGTTTGACAAAGTATAATTTGCCAGCGTATCGTTGTATGAATCCCTCAATCTGTCAATAGCCTGGTTGTATTGCTGCGTGTTGCTACGGATCGGGGCGAATATCCTTCCACCTGCAGCGGATGTCACCGTCTGCCCGAAGAGTTTTGCAAAATTTCCCCAGAAGTCTGCGGCCCGCTGTCTCTTTAATGACTCCTCACTCTCCTTGTACCTGTTGTTCAGCAAGGATGTGAATACATCATCAGCGGTTGTCTGCTTCTGCGGTTCCGGCTGTTCCTGCATCACCTGATTAGTTGCAGCCCTCACCTGTTCCTGTGAAGAAACTGGCTGAATAGCCTGTTCAACCTTAGTTTTGTCCGGTTCTACTCCCTGATTGCTTCGTGAGAATCGAAAATTTGAAAAAGATTCGGGAGATTGTCCGTTATTTTCAAATGCTGGAAGGCTGGAAGGGTCTGCAACCGGATTTTTCTTTACGAAATCAAAAAGGCCCATCATTTACCCCCTTTCTTCTTTCCCCATTCCTGCATGGAAAGAGCACTACCTATAAGTCCTAGTCCGTTCTCCATGAGCTGCGCATTACCCTGTTCCTTAATCTGACTTTGACCGATTCTTGCCTGTGTAATGTTGCTCTCGTTCTGCTGATTGACTGCATCAACCTGCGATTTCCGTGCGGTAGCCTGTGCGGCAAGTCCTGTTGCGGTATTGTCAAGAATCTCATTGTTTGCCTGCTGTTGTGCCACTGCGGCCTCCGGGGTGGCTCCGGTGATTGCAGCCGTGGCCCTGGCTTCCTGATTCTGTTTCTTCAACGTATTCTCCACACGCTTCATTGCCGCCTGTGCCTCAGTTGAATCAAGATAATTCTGGTAATAGTTTCGGTTGTACCAAGCATCGTTCTTTCTTTCCTGCTCGTCTATGAGCCTCTGTTGTTCTTTTGCCGCCTTGGCAGACTTGATTCCTCCGGCTATTCCGGATGCAAGTCCTCCGACGGCCCCTAATATTGCTCCTATCATACGCGTATAATATTTTGTGTCACAAAAGCAAAGTAAACTAATTATCAGTGTAGTAAGTTGCAATCTTAGGTAATTGTAATTCAAGCTGAATCGGACTGTGTTGTAACTTTTTGTAACTTCGTATATCTTTGACTATTAGATTATTATATCACCATATAAATGTTAAAAGTTACAAAAATCACATTTTTTGTAACTAAGTTACAATATCAGTTACAATTATGAGCGAAGATAAGAAGGTTCAAAAGAGAAACAGGCCCAAAAAAGTAAAGGAAATTGAACATTCTGTAAAGCTGACGTACACAGACGAGGACCGCATCAAGGTTGTTCGTATGTTGATAGACAGCGGGATGAACTATGCCATAATGCACAAAAAGACGGGAATCAACACTAATACTATAAAGCAATGGTATTACCGGTATAAAGGTGAAATAGAATCCGCAAGTTCTTCTATGATTGCAGAAAAAGTGGAGATTGACTTCGCACGCGCGAAGCTGGAATTCCTTCAAGACAACTTTCACAAGCTGAATTCACTTGCAGATATAGCGATAAACCGTGCAATAGTGTTGTGCAAAGATGAAACCGACCTAAACAAGATAACCAAGCTGCTCGAAGTAATATCTAACATGGTTATCAAGTTCAACGAATCGAGCCAGGACCAGCAACAGACCTCCGGGACCACAATCAACCTTATACAGCAAACTGTAATGGAGTTGAATCACCTGAAGAAGAAAGACAAGGAAAAATTCGATATGATAAAAGATGCTGATTTTGAAGTAGTTAAAGAGTGAGTTCCACTGTTTAACATTATTTGTACAAATATTATTTTGATTTATGCGCATAATTCAAAATAAATACTTATCTTTGCAATGTGATAAAGAACTAAAACGTGAGGCACACGGTAAAAACTGATAATCATTATGAAAAATTTAATGGAAAGAATTAACAATCTTCTAGGAACAACTTCAGTTAGCATTGAAAATCTTGATGATTTGAAATATGAAATGACTAAAGCAGGAATATTCTTTGATAGTCTTGTAGGATTAAGAAACGAAGAATTTGATAATAAGTTTTTCGAGGAAACATATTCTATGCTTAACCGTTCTCAATTTACTTTCTTCGATAAAGTATATGATAATCACGAAGAAGATGTAGTAAAATCCCGAATTGCTTATGCTGAGATTGGCGGATATAAGTTTGTCTTTACAGCAGAATTTTATCAAAACGGAGAAGAAGATATTGAATTTTGTGTCCTAAAGAAAGCAAATGTCAATATTGATATCAATATTGACCTTGAAAAGGTTAATATATCAACTTTGCAGCTTGCTTCTATTTGCAATGATACTAGAATCTATAGATGTAACTATAGTTCGAAAAAAATGGTTTCTTACAATAATATGCAAGTGACAGATTTAAGGAAAATATTATTGTCAGAAGATGTATATAAAGTGAAAAGTGAAATTGAAGGTTATGAGGGTTATCGTACTGTATCAATATATACTGACCTGACTTTCTACTTGAAAAATAGAAATTAATAAAATAAGGCTGTCAAAAGGCAGCCTTATATCGACGTCCGAAGTATGCAAACTAAACATACTAAATTTCAATTCCACAATGGTTCGATTAATGGACGTCTTTGCAAATATAATAATTTTTAAACAAATAAGAAATAAAATATGTCACGTGGAGGAAAAAGAGAAGGTGCCGGAAGAAAATCGATGGTGTCAAATAAAAAAGCAATAAACATCACTTTGTCGGCAGAAACTAAGGAACTCGTTGAAAAGTATGCTAATGATTTAGGTCTGAGTCGTTCCGATTTTATTGACAGATTCCTATACCTGTATGTGGATCAGTGCAAGGAAATCCTTCGATGCCCACACTGTGGAAGTCCAATCCTATGGTATCCTGTACAATGTACAGCTAATGGTACTGCAGTAGTAACCTGCAAGGAATGTGGGAAAGATGCTGAATTCAAGATATGATTTATCCCCGAGCCGTATTTTACGACCCGGGGTTATTTTTTACAAACGCATCAACGCATCTTCCCTCAATTCAATGAAGTCCTTGTAAAGTTCCGGGTTCCTGACATAATCGCATACTCTCTTGATGCATATACTCGCCTGCCGGCTTCTTACCTTCGTGTAGTACCTTATTATCCCCTTTGACCTGTCACTGTGCCCAAGGCAGTAATTAATCACGCTGTCAGGCATGCAGATGTCACTGGCGAACTGCGCAAAGCATTTCCTTGCGGAATAGAACACGACTCTTTCCTTGATTCCAAGTTCTCCTGCAAGGTCTGTTATTGCATACGACACATACTGTGAGAAATTATGATAAGTAAATTTATACCCGAAATCCAGCTTACCATCCGGCTGCATCCATTTCCCTGCATATCTTTCAATACCTTCCGGCATGTCGAAAGAAATTACGTTTTCCTGCTGCGTCCTTCCGGCAGATTTAGTCCGTACGTATCTCACTTCCTTCTCCCTGAAATCAAGATTCATGATGTCTATGAGGTTCATTCCTCCCAGCATAAAGGAAATCATGAACAGGTCTCTGGCCATCTTCTTTTTCTTCGTGTCCGGATTTGAATTCATTATCCTTGTGAATGATTCAATGCTGAGCGTTACGTTCCTTACAGGAGACTGTGGTATCCTTACGGAAACAAACGGATTGACGCTGTATGAAACCATCTGGTTTGCCACTGCTTTGTTAACAAGTGCCTTTATGTGACTTAGAATCGTGCTTATGTACGCCTTTGACCTTCCGGGCTTTTTAAGGCTTTCGGCAAACGACTTTACAAGGACGGGAGTTATATCTTCCATCGCAATGTCTCCTCTGCAGTACTCGCAGAAATACCTTGAAGAGCGTTCCATGAGCTTTGCATAAGAAATTCGTCCCTCCGACATAAGGTGACTCACATACTCTGCGGATATTCCCTTGAAAGTAACCTCTTCTCCGTCGGGGCCCGACTTAATGATGTCCCTTAGCTGCTCGCATGTGTACAGGTCGGTATTCCTTATTTTCTCCAGACGCTCCTCATATATGTCCATCATATTCCTTAACTTCTTGTTTAGCAGGCAGGCCTCCGGGTGCCTTACTATCTTTCCGTTCCTTAGCTGCCCGGGGTCATCAAGTATGATTCTAGTGACAATGTAAGAAGTTACAGACTTGTGCCGGACCGCAATTCTCAGTTTGTGCGTTCCATTTTTCAGCACTCTTTCTTTGACGATAACAGGATTGATTGTTGCCATAGCTGTGTCCTCCGACAAAAGGAAAATCCAAGGTACTTTTTAAGGTACTTTTTTTCTTCCAAAAGTGGAAGAATTTTCCTTTTTTTTAATGGCATCCTGATTGTTTTGATTCGTGTAGAGGAAATCAAATATCTGTGTTTCAGGCATTTATAAGAAGAGCCGAAAGCGGGACTCGAACCCGCGACTTACTCATTACGAATGAGTTACTCTACCAACTGAGTTATTTCGGCAACGTGTTTCGTTGAAAACGGTTGCAAAATTACAGTTTTCTTGGAACCTGCCAAACAAAAAGCAGTTTTTTTTCAAAAAAAATCATTTCAGAAGCCCATGAAACCCACTTTTTACGCTATTCCTTGCACTTTCACCTTTCTTTCCTACCCAATCTTCACCAGGCTTTTTCCGAATTCTCACTCCCCCACTTTCCACATAAATACCTTCCACCCGCACCATTCTCCAGTCATCAAAAGAAAAGAAAGAAATATTTTTGTAAAAACTTTCGACAATCGTCCTTTCATTTGAACAGAAATGTGTATATTTGCACTCCGAATTATGACGTGACAAAAGAGCTTGATGGATTACTGGTTAAGACATAGAAAGAATACACACATATTCGGAGTTCCGGCGGACTGGATGAATGCCGGAAGCCATTCTTTTTTTTCTTCATGTCATTTTTTCCCTGAATATTTGAGTTTCCCTTTATATACACCCGGAATTGCTTTTCGGCAAATCCGGGCGTTTTTTCGTATATACGAATGCAAGAGAATAATAATACAAGATATATAAGATTATTTGTAATAAGGTGATGAGAAATGTAACATTAATCCTCGACGACGGGAGCCGCTTTCATGGCAAGTCGTTCGGCTATGAGAAACCGGTAGCCGGTGAAGTGGTGTTCAACACGGCAATGACCGGATACCCTGAAAGCTTGACCGACCCTTCGTATGCCGGTCAGTTGATGACACTGACCTATCCGCTGGTCGGTAACTACGGCGTGCCTCCGTTCACGTTCGAAGCAAACGGACTGCCCACTTTCATGGAAAGCGAAAAAATCCATGCCGAAGCGATTATCGTGAGCGACTACAGCGAAAAGTATTCCCACTGGAATGCAGTAGAAAGCCTGGCCGACTGGCTGAAGCGTGAACAGATTCCAGGTATCACGGGCATCGACACACGCGAACTGACCAAGGTGCTGCGTGAACATGGTGTGATGATGGGAAAAATCGTGTTCGACGATGAACCGGACAACATCCCTGAAGCCACTTATGCTGGCGTAAACTACGTAGACAAAGTTTCCTGCAAAGAAATCATCCGCTACAATGAAGGCGAAGGCAAGAAAAAAGTAGTGCTCGTAGACTGCGGCGTGAAATCAAACATCATCCGTTGCCTGCTCAAGCGCGACGTAGAAGTGATTCGCGTGCCTTGGGACTACGACTTCAACTCCCTGCAATTCGACGGTTTGTTCATCTCCAACGGTCCGGGCGACCCTGACACCTGCGATGCGGCTGTACAAAACATCCGCAAAGCCATGCAGAACGAAAAACTTCCTATCTTCGGAATCTGTATGGGTAACCAGTTGCTTTCAAAGGCAGGAGGCGCTAAAATCTACAAACTGAAGTACGGACACCGCAGCCATAACCAGCCGGTACGTCTGGTGGGCACAGACAAATGCTTCATCACCTCACAGAACCACGGTTATGCAGTGGACAACAACACACTGGGAGCCGACTGGGAACCGCTCTTCATCAACATGAACGACGGCTCCAACGAAGGTATCCGCCACAAGAAGAACCCTTGGTTCTCTGCACAGTTCCACCCAGAAGCTGCCAGCGGTCCGACCGATACAGAATTCCTGTTCGACGAATTTGTAAAGTTGCTGTAAGTAATAACCTAATATAAACACCATGAAAAATTCGATAATTGAGAATTTGAAGAGCTATAATTTTGAAGGTTTCATAACAATTGCTAAATTAAGAGATAATAGAGCAATAATACCTCAAATGCCAGGAGTTTATTTAGTTCTACGGTTATCAGAATTAGAGCCACAATTTTTAGAAACAGGAACTGGAGATTTCTTTAAGCAAAGAAATCCCAACGTTTCAATAGAAACACTGAAAGATAAATGGTTAAAAGGTGAATCATTGTTATATATAGGTAAGGCGACAAATCTTAATTCCCGTCTAAGTTCATATTTAAAATTTGGACAACATCAAAATGTAGGACATTGGGGTGGTCGTTTTATTTGGCAATTGGCAGATGCTAACGATTTAATTATTTGCTGGAAAGTTTTAGAAGATATCATTCCACGAGATTATGAAAAAGCTTTCCTGCAAAAGTTTTATGAAGCTAATGGGAAATTACCATTCGCAAATCTACAAAAATAAAAGAAAACAGAATATGAAAGATAACATAAAGAAAGTTCTATTATTAGGTTCAGGAGCCCTGAAAATCGGTGAAGCAGGTGAATTCGACTACTCCGGCTCACAGGCCCTGAAAGCCTTGAAGGAAGAAGGTATCGAAACCATCCTGATCAACCCGAACATCGCCACCGTGCAGACCTCGGAAGGTGTGGCCGACAAAATTTACTTCCTGCCCGTCACTCCTTATTTCGTAGAGAAAGTCATCGCCAAGGAACGTCCCGATGGTGTGCTGCTGTCGTTCGGTGGACAGACAGCCCTGAACTGCGGTGTGGCTCTTTACAAGGCAGGTGTATTCGAAAAATACAATGCCCGCGTACTCGGTACTCCGGTACAGGCCATCATGGATACGGAAGACCGTGAGCTGTTCGTACAGAAACTGGACGAAATCCATGTAAAGACTATCAAGAGTGAAGCGGTAGAAAACATCGAAGATGCCCGCCGTGCTGCCAAGGAACTGGGTTATCCGGTCATCATCCGTGCAGCATACGCACTGGGAGGTCTGGGTTCCGGCTTCTGCGACAACGAAGAAGAACTGAACGTGCTGGCCGAAAAAGCATTCTCTTTCTCTCCGCAGGTATTGGTAGAAAAGAGCTTGAAAGGCTGGAAGGAAGTAGAATACGAAGTAGTGCGCGATCGCTTTGACAACTGTATCACGGTCTGCAACATGGAGAACTTCGACCCGCTGGGTATCCACACCGGTGAAAGTATCGTTATCGCACCTTCACAGACACTGACCAACAGTGAATACCATAAACTCCGTGAACTGGCTATCCGCATCATCCGCCACATCGGTATCGTGGGTGAATGTAACGTGCAATACGCTTTCGACCCGGAATCAGAAGACTACCGTGTGATTGAAGTAAATGCCCGTCTGAGCCGTTCTTCTGCCTTGGCATCTAAAGCAACCGGTTATCCGCTGGCTTTCGTCGCTGCCAAACTGGGTCTGGGCTACGGGCTGTTCGACTTGAAGAACTCGGTTACAAAGACAACCTCAGCCTTCTTTGAACCGGCATTGGACTACGTGGTATGTAAGATTCCTCGCTGGGACTTGGGCAAGTTCCACGGCGTAGACCGCGAACTGGGTTCCAGCATGAAGTCAGTAGGTGAAGTCATGGCCATCGGACGTACTTTCGAAGAAGCCATCCAGAAGGGTCTGCGTATGATTGGTCAGGGCATGCACGGTTTCGTAGAAAACAAGGAACTTCAGATTGCCGATGTAGACAAGGCACTGCGCGAACCGACCGACAAGCGTATCTTCGTCATCTCAAAAGCTATGCGTGCCGGCTACACCGTAGACCAGATTCACGACCTTACCAAGATTGACAAATGGTTCCTCGACAAGCTGATGAACATCATGCAGACTTCCAAAGAGCTGCACGAGTGGGGCAACAACCACAAACTGCTGTCACAGCTTCCGAACGAACTTCTTTATAAAGCAAAACGTCAGGGATTCTCTGACTTCCAGGTGGCACGTGCCATCGGTTACGAAGGCGACATGGAAGATGCCATCCTCGACATCCGCAAGCACCGTAAGAGCGTAGGTATCGTTCCGGTAGTGAAACAAATCGATACACTGGCTGCTGAATATCCGGCACAGACCAACTACCTGTATCTGACTTACAGCGGTGTGGCCAACGATGTACACTACCTGGGCGACCACAAGAGCATCGTTGTACTCGGTTCGGGTGCTTACCGTATCGGTTCATCCGTAGAATTCGACTGGTGCGGCGTACAGGCACTGAACACCATCCGCAAGGAAGGCTACCGTTCCGTGATGATTAACTACAACCCGGAAACCGTATCTACCGACTACGATATGTGCGACCGTCTGTACTTCGACGAACTGACCTTCGAACGTGTGATGGATATCCTCGACCTGGAAAACCCGCACGGTGTGATTGTATCTACCGGCGGACAGATTCCGAACAACCTGGCTCTCCGTCTGGATGCACAGCACATCCACATTTTGGGAACTTCCGCCAAGAGCATCGACAACGCAGAAGACCGCGACAAGTTCTCGGCTATGCTCGACCGCATCGGCGTAGACCAGCCGGAATGGAGCGCACTGACTTCCATGGAAGACATCAACGCCTTCATTCAGAAAGTTGGCTTCCCGGTACTGGTTCGTCCGTCATACGTACTTTCCGGTGCTGCCATGAACGTATGCTCCAACCAGGAAGAACTGGAACGCTTCCTGCAGCTGGCTGCCAACGTATCCAAGAAGCATCCGGTAGTAGTGAGCCAGTTCATCGAACATGCCAAAGAAGTAGAAATGGATGCCGTGGCACAGAATGGTGAAATCGTTGCCTACGCCATCAGTGAACACATCGAGTTTGCCGGAGTTCACTCAGGTGACGCCACTATCCAGTTCCCGCCGCAGAAACTATACGTAGAAACCGTACGCCGCATCAAGCGCATCAGCCGTCAGATTGCGAAAGAACTGAACATCTCCGGTCCGTTTAACATCCAGTTCCTTGCCCGCGAAAACGACATCAAGGTGATTGAATGTAACCTGCGTGCCAGCCGTTCATTCCCGTTTGTCAGCAAGGTATTGAAGATCAACTTCATCGAACTGGCTACGAAAGTTATGCTGGGACTGCCGGTAGAAAAGCCAGAAAAGAACCTCTTCGAACTCGACTATGTAGGTATCAAGGCCAGCCAGTTCTCCTTCAACCGTCTGCAAAAAGCCGACCCTGTATTGGGTGTCGACATGGCTTCTACCGGTGAAGTGGGCTGTATCGGTGAAGACACTTCTTGCGCCGTTCTGAAATCCATGCTTTCCGTAGGCTACCGCATCCCGGAAAAGAACATCCTGATGTCTACCGGCACGCCGAAGCAGAAAGTGGAAATGCTGAAAGCTGCACAGGAATTGAAGGACAAAGGCTACAACATCTTCGCTACAGGTGGTACTTCCAAGTTCCTGACTGAAAACGGCATTGAGAACACCCGCGTATTCTGGCCGAGTGAAGAAGGCAAACCGCAGGCACTGGAAATGTTGCACAAGAAAGAAATCGACATGGTAGTCAACATCCCGCGCGACCTGACTGCCGGCGAACTCGACAATGGTTACAAGATTCGCCGTGCCGCCATCGACCTGAACATTCCGTTGATTACGAATGCCCGTCTGGCAAGTGCCTTCATCCATGCCTTCTGCACGATGAGCATCGACGACATCGAAATCAAGAGCTGGGACGAATATAAATAATCCGTACAGCTAGATACAGATAAAATTTATCCCCTCTCGAACGCTTCGTTATGAATGAGTTCGGAAGGGGATTTTTTGTGACCATCATGCCTCTACGTCTAGAAAGACCAAGGTACAACTATAATCTTTAATCTATATATTTTATGTAAGCATTCGTTAAACTACAGGTATTGAACTTTATATACAAC